>Ga0181534_10000046_pt1 | contig 91763 bp, 80 predicted proteins | sample PEATcosm2014_Bin_37_FD_119758 | JGI IMG/M metagenome (GOLD analysis project Ga0181534, IMG submission 119758) | Peatland microbial communities from MTU Mesocosm Facility, Houghton, MI, USA - PEATcosm2014_Bin17_10_metaG | ecosystem: Environmental > Terrestrial > Soil > Wetlands > Peat | place... | reverse complement strand
TCCGTGACCGGCAACCGCCAAATGCCCCACTCGTCCATCCCAAACTGAATACCGGAAAAGAGCCGTTCAAGTGCGGAATGGCGAGTGCGGAGTGCGGGGTGGTTGAACAACAAAGCAACGAAGCAACAAAGTTGTCCGGCTTGGTTGCTTGGTTCCTTGGTTGTTCAAAAGAGTTCCCGTCCGCCGGCATCAGATTTCCGTCATCGCCAGCGCCTCGTGCGCTGCGCTCCGCGCCCCGTTGCCCCTGCGGCATTTGTAGGAGTCGAGGTAACGAGACTCATTTCATTTTGGATTGGCAAATGCGGATTGCGGATTTTTCAGAATGAGACTCCTCACGTCGTCTCCTACATCCCGTCGAAAATAGCCCAGCCATGAATGGCCGGGCTATTGTCACCACGTCACTCTGCGACGGCCAAACGCCAATTTCCGCCAACGCCAGGGCGGCAATTTTCGCCTATCTGGCCAATCTGGATTGTCCTCGAAAACCTCCCCGGTTGGCGGTTGGCGGCTCCGGCCAAGGGTTAAATTTCACTTTATCGCAAAACCCCAGCAATTCCGCATAATCAGCCCCAAAATGCCTCGCCGAACCGACCGACTCGATGAAGGAAGCTACCGATTCGACGCTCGAACCGACCGACTCGACGAGGGAAGCTACCGATTCGACGCTCGAACCGACCGACTCGACGAGGGAGTCTGCCGATTTGACGAGGGAACCGACCGACTCGACGAGGGAGTCTGCCGATTCGACGAGGGAACCGACCGACTCCCGAAGGGAACCTGCCGATTCCCTGACCGACTTTTCAAATTACCGGATAATTTTTGCCTGTTTTTAATCCCACCCCGGCGGCAATTATTTCCAGCCCTTAGCCATCTCCTGTCACCGGGTGAAGGACCGTCGGTGTTTGACTGAAAAAATATTTTATCTTCAGACATTAATCACAACTCATTATTGTTCAACTATTTAGTGTGCATTATCTTATATTTTGATGTTTGATAAATTGTATTCTTTTCAGGTTGGCATGATTCGTGGTTTGACCTCCACTTGAGCATGACCTGTTACAGCATGTCCAACCGGCTTGCCGGGTCATCAAGTTGCAGAACATTAAAATGATAGGAAACTTATGATTGCACGTTATCGCGTTTCATATGCGTTCGCAGGGCTATCAGACAATGATTTGATAGCATTCATCCAAGTGCTCATTATCTGCCTCACAGGCAATGCAGCGTTCCCCGCACTGCCGGTCAAGATTGCCGATTTCACGGCCTTGTTCACGGCATTTCAAACGGCAGTAACCAACATGGGCAAAAACAGCAACCCGCAGCTTACCGCATTGCGCGATGAGGCCCGCGAGGCGTTGCTGGATGCAGCCAGAAAGAACGGAGCCTATGTGCAAAGCCTTGCGCTCAACAGCCTCTCGATGCTCTTATCATCGGGTTATCAGAACGTGCCGACGCAATCGCCGTCATCGCCATTGGACATTCCCACAATTCTCTCGGTGACAAACAACGGCACCACGCAGGTGGCGCTCCGCCTCTCGCCGGTGACCAATGCCAAGTCGTATCAAATCCAGTTCAGCACGGACAATGGCAAGACGTGGATTTTGGCCGGGGCGTTTCCAAAGGCGCGCAGCATTGTGCTGACGAACCTGACGCCCGGCACTACCTACATGATCCAGGCGCAGGCCATCGGCGGCAGCACGGGCCAGAGCGGCTGGAGCAATCCCGTCAGCATCATGTCCACGTAAGGCAATTTTTCCCGACTGTATTTGTTTGTTTCATTGTTTGTTGCAAGCCGCCGGAATGAGCAATCGTTCCGGCGATTTTTATCCGCCCGTTCTTGCCGCCAGCTTATTTTTCAGCTACCCTGCGGCTTGATAAATTATGCCGCCAACCTCTCTTGAACAAATCATTCCCGAATTGCGGGACGCCATCGGCCCGGTCATTTTGATCTCCGGCGTCGGGCTGCTCCTGCTCACCATGACCAACCGGCTGGGCCGCGCCATTGACCGCGCCCGGCTGCTGAAGGCCGAGTTGTCGAAACGCACCGAGGCCGAGCGCGAGCAGGTGCAGGCACAGGTCGCCATCATTTACCGGCGCGCGAAAATGATCCGTTTCAGCATCACGCTGGCGGCGTTGAGCGCGCTGCTGGCGGCGGGACTGGTCGTCACGCTGTTTGTGACCGCGCTGTTGCAGTGGCAAAACGGATGGTTCGCCAGCATCATTTTCATCGCCTGCATGGTTTCGCTGATTGTGTCACTGGTGGCGTTCATCCGCGACATCAACCTGTCGCTGCACGCATTGAAGCTGGAATTGGGCGAGGACCGGGAGCCGAAGGGCGGCGACGCCATTTGAATTTGTGAAAATCAATTTCCTTCCATCGCGCCGGGCGGCGGCGAAAATTTATTTGTGCTTGTCGGCAATCGCGCTCGTTCTCGGCGGTCAACCGCTGGCAGCGCAGACGAATCTGTTTGTCGCGCAGGATGGCAGCGGCCAGTTCAAGACGGTGCAGGAGGCCATCATGGCCGTGCCGTCGGGCAGCCGAGAGAATCCGGTCGTCATTCACATCAAGCCGGGCATTTACAAGGAGCTGATTTACATCCAGCGCGAAAAGGGTTTCTTCAAGCTCGTCGGCGAAAACCCGACGAACACCATTCTCTCGTTCAATCTTTACGCCGGCATCACCAACGCCGAGGGCAAGCCCATCGGCACGTTCAAGACGCCCTCGACGACGATTGACGCGGACGATTTCACGGCGGAGAACCTGACGTTCGAGAATTCCGCCGGGCCGGTCGGCCAGGCGCTGGCCCTCCGCGTGGACGGCGACCGTGCGACGTTCCGTGGCTGCCGTTTTCTCGGCTGGCAGGACACGATTTTGCTGAACCGCGGGCGGCAGTATTTTGAAAAATGCTACATTTGCGGCCATGTGGATTTCATCTTTGGCGCGGCGACGGCGTGGTTTGAGAAATGCCACATCAACTGCCTCGGCAGCGGCTATGTGACTGCGGCCTCGACGCCATCCAACCAGACATTCGGCTTTGTCTTTTCAAACTGCAAAATCACCGGTGACAAGCCGGGCATCAAGACCCTTCTCGGCCGGCCGTGGCGGATTTACGCCAGCACGATTTACCTGAACTGTGAAATGTCCGACGTCGTCCAGCCCAAAGGTTGGATTGACTGGGGCAAACCCGAAGCGCACGCGACGGCGCGTTATGCGGAATTCCGCAGCACCGGCGCGGGTGCGAGTCCGACCAACCGGCCGGAATGGACGAAACAATTGACGGCAGTTGAAGCGAGGCAGATCACCGCAGAAAAGGTTCTCGGCGGCGCAGATGACTGGGATCCGACGCTGACTTACGATTTGCAATCCGGTCCGAACCGGAAGGATGTTGAGTATGGCGAGGCTGGCGGCGAAAAATTGCTGCTCGACGCGCATGTGCCGGACGGTGACGGAACATTTCCCGTCGCCATCATCATCCACGGCGGCGGCTGGATGAACGGCGACAAACGGCACGACATCAGCGAGCTGTTCGAGCCATTGGACCGGGCGAACTTCACCTGGTTCTCGATTGATTACCGGCTGGCCCCGGAGAATCGCTGGCCGGCGTGTTTCGACGACGTGCAGACAGCCATCCGCTGGGTCAAGCAACACGCGGCGGAATTCAAGGGTGATCCGAAACGCATCGCGTTGATTGGCTACTCGGCGGGCGGACACCTGGCAACGTTGGCGGGAACGGACGCGGACGCGGACGCGCGCGTGCAAGCCGTGGTCGGTCTGGCGCCGCCGGCAGACCTGGTGGTGGACAACGAACGGCGCGGCGGGCTGACCATTTCCATGCAATCGCTGTTCGGCTTTGCCACGACAAATATTGACGACACCGTGCGCGCCGTGCTGAAACAGAATTCGCCCATCACCTACATCAAGCCGGGGCTGCCGCCGTTTCTGCTCGTGCAGGGCAGCGCAGACAAGACGGTGCCCCATCCGCAGACCCTGGATTTTGCAGCGAAACTCCGGGCGGCTGGCGTGTCTTGCGATTTGTTGACCATCACCAACGCCCAGCACGCGATTCTCGACTGGGATAAATTCGATCCGGCATGGCAGGCCGGGGTGGTTGCCTGGTTGAAACAGCATCTCGCGCCGGGTGGCGCAAATGCCCATTCAAACGTCGCCTCGCCAGCCGCGGCAGGGACGGCCGCTCCAAGCGCCTGGTCGCAAGTTCCGGCCATCCTGTCACGCATCGTGCCGCCGACCTTTCCCGGCGGCGAACTGATCATCACGAATTACGGCCTTCGCGCGGACCGGCGCGGAACGATGGGGACATTCTTCCAAAGCCATGAATTTGCCATCACCAATTATGGCGCCATCGGCGATGGTGCGACGGATTGCACCAAGGCGTTTGCCGATGCCATCGCCGCGTGCAACAAGGCCGGCGGAGGACGCGTCATCGTGCCCGCTGGGAAATTTTTGACCGGCCCGATCCGCCTTCAGAGCAACGTGAATCTCCACGTTGTCAAGGACGCCACAATCCTGTTCACCACCAACGTGGCGGCGTATCTGCCCGTGGTCTTCACGCGCTACGAAAGCACCGAGGTGATGAATTATTCGCCGCTCATTTACGCGCTCGGTCAGAAAAACATCGCCATCACCGGCGAAGGGACGCTGGATTCGCAGGCCACGAACGGTGTCTGGCACTCGTGGAGGAGCGGGAGCGACAGCTCCAAGCTTGTCGCAATGGGCAACCATGATGTGCCCGTCACAAACCGGATTTTTGGAGCGGGCCATTTCCTGCGGCCGTATTTCATCCAGCCCACGCGCTGCCGGAACGTCCTGATTGACGGCGTGACGATTATCGGCTCGCCCATGTGGGTCATCTCGCCGCTGTATTGCACGAACGTCACCGTGCGCGGCGTCACCGTGGAGGCCACCGGCCCGAACACCGACGGTTGCGACCCGGATTCCTGCACCGACGTGCTCATCAAGGATTGCAGCTTCAGCGACGGCGATGATTGCATCGCCATCAAATCCGGCCGCGACCGCGACGGCCATCGCGTCAACATTCCCAGCCGCAATCTGGTCATCCAAAACTGCCAGTTCAAGGCCGGCCACGGCGGTGTTTCGGCGGGCAGCGAAACGGCGGGAGGCATTGAAAATGTTTTTGCGGAGGATTGCACCTTCGACAGCCCGGACCTGGACTACGCATTTCGTTTCAAGACCAACCCGGCCCGCGGCGGCTACGTCAAAAATGTCTTCATCCGCAACTGTCAGGTTCAGACGGCCAAATTTGGCATCCACATGACGCTGCGTTACTCCAGTGCCGGCGCGCTGGAAGGGGCTTACACGCCTGAAATGGGAAACATTGACATCCGCGACTGCACCTTTGCCAAGCTCACCAAGCAGCCCATTTTCATCGAAGGTTTCGATAATAAAATAAAAATCACCGATGTGACCGTTGCCCACTGCACCTTCCAGAGCGCCGGAGACCGGAACACCATCACCAATGCCAGCAACATTCACCTGCTCGACAACCATTGGGGTGTCGCGACGCCGCCTTGAGCGCGCCGGCAAGCGTTCGCTTTCCTTCAACGCGCTGAAAGAGGCGCGTGATTTGACTTGCCCGCACGCGCGGCACCGCGTATTAAAATGCCTGCGAGACGTTGTGCCCACGTGGCGGAATTGGCAGACGCGCTAGATTCAGGTTCTAGTGAGTAAAATCATACAGGTTCAAGTCCTGTCGTGGGCACCACTTAAAACGGTCAAGACTCCTCATTTTTCTTTCCCGCACGCCGCTGCTTCGCGAAAAAATTCCGCAGCAGCGCCCGGCATTCCACCTCCCGCACGCCACCGGTGATTTCGCAGCGATGATTCAGCGTCGGGAATTGCAGCAGGTTCAGCGCGCTTCCCGCAGCGCCACCTTTGGGATCGGCCGCGCCAAAAACCACCCGCGCCAGCCGCGTGTGGACGACGGCCCCGGCGCACATCGGACACGGTTCCTTCGTCACATAAAGTGTGCAATCCGTCAACCGCCAGTCACCGGCGGCATTTTCCGCCTGCGTGAGGGCGAGCATCTCGGCGTGCGCGGTGGCGTCCTTGAGCGTCTCGACCTGGTTGAACGCCCGCGCGATGATTTTGCCCTCGCGCACGATGACCGCGCCGACGGGCACCTCGTCCGCCTCGCCCGCCTTCACGGCCTGGCGCAGCGCCTCGCCCATGAAAAAGTCGTCGCTGTGCAGGTCAATGATCGGTTCGACATCCATTTGCGATTTGTGGTTGTTTCGAGTTTGCGCCAGCCAAATCAGTCGGTCAGGTCGCTATGCTCCACTTTAATTGTCACATTCCGTTTAATCCCGGCAATGGCAGGCAGAACATGATTCAGCACTTGCTCGGCCGTCATGCGAAACGTCCGGCCGCGCGACGACACTTTCAGCCATCCTGTCTTGTCACGGTAATAACGCTCCGTGAAGTTCTTGGTGCCGATCAGGATGATGTAGCTGTCGTTGGCAAGGTTCATACAATCGTCCTGTAAAATATTGTCCGCAACCATTCAACTGCGCGCAGTCATTTTGCCAGGATTTCCTCCAGCGTCCAGTCATTGCGCCCGTCCGAATGGCAGTGGCAGTGCGCCGCGAAAAAACCGCCGCGGTATTTCCAGAACCACGGCCAGATCTGCTCGCGGTCGGTCCGCGGAATTTTCAGTCCGGGAATCGCCCCGCGCGGGAAAAATTGAAACCGTCCCTCGGCATGGACCGGCGGCAGCGATTTCAATTTCACCTTCACCTCGAACAAAAACATCAGCCAGTGCGTCTGGCCCTGGTAGCCGTGCTCGCTGACCAGCCCGGTCAAATGCAAATCCGGCGGCTGGATCTTGATGCCGAGCTCCTCGCCCGCCTCACGGCATCCGCAAATGTGGGGCGACTCGCCGATGCCCATCTCCAATTTGCCGCCGCACGGGCTCCAGAATCCGCGGTTCGGCTCCTGCGTCCGTTCCAGTAACAAGGCCTCATCCTGCTCGTTGAAGCAGTAGAGCAGCGACGCGACTTTGTAAGGCAGCGGCATTGTCAATTTAGGCGGCTCTTATCCTTTGCGATTTCAAGCAGAAATAATCGCCGGATCACATCGTAGCCGCGTTCATTCGGATCTTCGAGATTGGTGTAATACCAATAATGCGGATCGCGCCAGTCAAAATAGGCCTGCCAGAATTGCGTGCAATGAATTCCGTGGCCGAGAAATGCGGCGTGAACATCCACGACATGAACATTCGGATGCGTATCGGCTGCATGGCGAATGACTGCATTGTAGGCGGCGAGAACCTGCATTGAATCCTTCCACACGGGCAGGCCGGCGCGGTCGGCGTCGCCCAATCCATCCGTCGGGTCAAAGATGTCCGCCAGAAAAATTTCGCAGCCGCCGGGAAAGCGGCTGTTGATTTGCTCCAGCGTGGAATCCATCCGCCGCCGAAAATTTTCCACCCAAGGTTTTGCCTCGTCCAGACTCGCGCCATACATGGCTTCCTCGCGCGACGGCGTGTGGCCATAATTGTGGATAATGTCATTTCCGCCCGTCGTCATGACCACGATCCCCAAGACATCCGGCGCATTTGTGGGCAGGGAGTTGAGCTGTCGGGAGGGAACTTCGGACGATGTGCTGCCCGAAACTGAAAGGTTCAAAGATTGAAATTTCGGAAAAACAGATGCCAAGCAGATGCCGTTCATCTCCGGGAATTCATCCGCCGGGTTCTTCGCCAGCCGGTCAAAATACGAATAGCCTTTGCGCGCGCCGAATCCCGCCGTCACGCTGTCACCCAAGCCGACAAACAAAACCTGCCTGCCCGTCCACGTTGACGAAAACAAATCATGACCGACTGCCGGGCCCGCTGCGCCGCCGCCGACAGGCAGCGCGTTTCGGAAAAACAGCCACGCACCGGCACCCGCAATCAGCAACAAGCCGATCAGCAGAACGGCAATAACTCGTTTGGTTCTGATTCGCACGTTTTTGCTATTGAAACGGCTGCCGTCATCGGGGGCAAGCGGATTCAACGCGAATGCAAAATTCAATTGTCACCACACGATAAAATGCTATCTTGCCACCTCTTGTTTTGATGAATGATGGAAAATAACATGAAAACTTACGACATTGCATTGATCGGCGGCGACGGCACCGGCCCGGAAGTCGCGGCGGAGGGCGTCAAGGTCGCCAACGTGGCGGCCAAAAAATTCGGCTTCAATATCAACTGGCACAAATATGATTTCGGCGGCGAACGCTACCTGAAAACCGGCGAAGTGCTGCCGGATGGCGCGGTGGACGAGTTGCGCAAGTTCAAGGCGATTTTCCTCGGCGCGGTCGGCCATCCGAAGGTCAAGCCCGGCATTCTGGAAAAGGGCATCCTGCTCCGCCTCCGCTTCGAGCTGGATCAATACATCAATCTCCGTCCCGTGAAACTTTACCGCGCGCAGGATTGCCCGCTCAAGGACAAGGGGCCGGAGCACGTCAATTTCACCGTCATCCGTGAGAACACCGAGGGGCTTTACGCCGGCGCGGGCGGCTTTCAATACAAGAACACGCCGCACGAAGTCGCCATCCAAGAATCCGTCAACACCCGTCGCGGCGTGGAGCGCTGCCTGAAATACGCGTTTGAACTCGCGAAGAAACAGCGCGCTGGCAAACCGTGGAAGGGCCTCAAGCCGGAGGACGTCAAGGCCGGCAAGACCGCGCAGCTCACGCTCTGCGGCAAGACCAACGTGCTGACCTACGCCTTCGATCTCTGGTGGCGCGCCTTCAACGAGCTCGCCCCGAAATATTCCACGGTCAAGCAGGACTACGCGCACGTGGACGCAACCTGCATGTGGCTTGTGAAAAATCCCGAATGGTTCGACGTCATCGTCACCGACAACATGTTCGGCGACATCATCACCGACATCGCGGCAATGATTCAGGGCGGCCTCGGCGTCGCGGCGGGCGGCAACATTAATCCCGAAGGCACCTCGATGTTCGAGCCGATGGGCGGCAGCGCGCCGAAATACACCGGCCTGAACGTCATCAACCCCATTGCCGCCATCAACGCGGCGGGCATGATGCTGGATTTTCTCGGTGAAGCGAAAGCCGGCGCGGCCATCGAAGCCGCCGTCGTAAAAATCATCGACACCAAGATCAAATCACTCGCCGCCGGCAAAATGGGCCACGGCACACGCGAAGTGGGCGACCTCATCGCTGACGCGGTCTGACGCCTTTTGACCCCTTGAAAGCGGCGGTCGTTGACCACCGCTTTTTTATTTCCCGTTATTTCCCATTGCGGCTGGCGGCGGATTTGGTTTGATGGTCGCATGAAATCGCTCACGGAGCAGCTTTGGTTTGAGGTGCCGGGCCGGCGCGGGTTTGTCAACATCACCGGCACGGTGGAGGCGCTTGTGCGCAAAAGCGGCGTGCAGGAGGGGCTTTGCCTCGTCAACGCCATGCACATCACCGCCTCCGTTTTCATCAACGACGCCGAGAGCGGCCTGCTCCACGATTACGAGGCATGGCTGGAAAAACTCGCGCCGCACGAGCCGACTTCGCAATATCAACACAACCGCACCGGCGAGGACAACGCCGACGCGCACATGAAGCGGCAAATCATGGGCCGCGAAGTCGTCGTGGCCATCACGAAGGGCAAACTGGATTTCGGCCCGTGGGAGCAGATTTTCTACGGCGAATTCGACGGCCGCCGCCGCAAGCGCGTGCTGGTGAAAATCATCGGAGAATGATTCACCAGCTCACCGGCACGGTCATTTTTTTGCCGAAGCGGTTGGCGTAATGCAGCTGCCGGTGCTGCCGGCCGTATTCGTGGACGAGCTTGGTGATCTTCACGTCGTAGCAGCAATACTCCGCGATTTCCGCCAGTCTGCCTTCCTTGAACCAGCGGATCGCCTGCAGGCCTTCCGCCGTTTTTTCCACGCCGAAGGTCGCCGTCGCCAGCGAGTCGAGCGAGAGCCGGTGGTTTAGCGTGTTTTGCAATTCCACCATCATGTCGAGCGTCGGCAACTGGCGCAAATCGAACGACGTGTAGCCGTGCAGCACCTCGTAATCGAACCGCAGATTGTTGAAGCCGACCACCAGATCGGCGCGCTGCAAATCCGTGATGAGGTCGTTCACCTGCTTCTCGCCGTAAATGGTGTATTCGCCGCGCGCGGTGCCGAACGTCACGCCGACGCTCATGCCCATTTTGGAAATGTGGCTCCAGCCGCCGACTTCCTCGGCGGATTTCTGGGTCTCCAGATCGAAATAAACAATATTTTTCAAGACGCTCGGTTCATGAAAACCGTATTTGCGGCGGAAAACAATTTCAAACTGCCGCCCGATGCCGGAAAATGACTAATTTCTAAATCCGAATGACTAGAGAATGACGAATTCCTAATTCCCAATTCGACATTTAAACATTTGAGCATTTTTTAGTCATTATGGTTTAGTCATTCGTCATTCATTTAGCCGCTTGCGAAATTTTCCGCGCCACGCCACATTTCCAGCATGGCACTGACTCCTTCCACCATGCTGCCGCTCGGCACGGCGGCACCCGATTTTAAACTGCCGGACACCAGCGGACAAATTGTCTCTCTCGCCGATTTTAAAGCTGCGCCCGCGCTGCTCGTGATTTTCATGTGCAACCATTGTCCCTACGTCGTCCACATCCGCGCCGGGCTTGCGCAACTCGCCCGCGATTATTTGCCGCGCGGCGCTGCCATCGTCGGCATCAACTCGAACGACGCGGTGGAATATCCCGCCGACAGCCCGGCCAGAATGAAGGACGAGGCGAAATCCGCCGGCTACCTTTTCCCGTATCTTTACGACGAGACGCAGGCCGTCGCCAAAGCCTACCGCGCCGCCTGCACACCGGACATTTTCCTGTTCGACAGAGACCGGAGGCTTGTTTATCGCGGCCAGTTCGACGACAGCCGGCCCGGCAATGGCCTTCCCGTGACCGGCAAGGATTTGCGCGCCGCGCTCGACGCCGTGCTTGCGGGCAGGCCCGTTTCGCCGGATCAGAAGGCCAGCATCGGCTGCAACATCAAATGGAAATCCGGCAGCGAACCCGATTATTTCTGATTTGCGATCAACACGCCATGAAAGCCATTGCCCTGCCCCATTTTGAGGGAGGGCGTGTTGATTCGATCCCTTCCGGCTTTGGCGAAAAATTAATTCAAAGGATTCCGCTCCGGCGTTTGTCAGATGGGGTAAAAGAAAGCCTCATGGCCGACGCCGACGCAGAACTGGTGTTGCAAAGCCAAAATGGCGACCCGGCGGCTTTTGAGGCGCTGATACGCAATCATCAACACATGGTCCACTCGCTGACATATCGGATGACCGGCTCGCTCGCGGACGCCGAGGATCTCGCGCAGGAAACCTTCATCCGCGCCTACGAGCGGATCGGCGAATTTCGCGGCGCGTCGAGATTTTCCACCTGGCTTTACCGCATCGCCGTCAACACCTGCCTCAACTGGCGTCAAAGCGAGGCAAGGCGCTTCCAGCTTCACACCCGGGCCGCCGGGGAAATCTCCGAGTGGCACACCGGCGGGGGCGATTTGCCAGGCGACCAGGCAAACGAAATTCAGTCCGCACTGCTGAAACTGCCCGCCAAGCAGCGCGCCGCCATCGTGCTGACAATCCACGACGGATTAAACCACGCCGAGGCCGCGCAGGTTTTGGGCTGCTCGGAAACCACCGTCTCGTGGCGCGTGTTCGCCGCGAAAAGAAAATTAAAACAGCTTTTGACCGCAGGCCGCGCCGCGCCGCGAGCGCCGCTTGAAGACGATGAACCGCACGTTGTCACCGACGCGCCCCACAAACCATGAACGACTTTGAACTGGAATCAAAACTGAAAAGCGTCCGCGTGCCGGAGCGCCCGGAGGAGTATTGGAACGATTTTCCGGCGCGCGTCCGTATGCAGTTGCCCCGCGAACGCCGGGAATTCACGCCGCAATACGCCGGGCGGCCGCGCCTCGCGTGGGCGTGCAGTCTCGCGCTGGCCGTGGCGCTGGTGTTTGTCTGCGTCCAGCTTCATCCGCTCCAGACCGCATCGCTTGCCATCACGAAACAACAGCGGCAGTTTCACGCGCAGCTCGCACGCCTGGACACCGGGCTGCACAAGCTCATGCTCAACACCGATGGCATGGGCTATCTGCTGACCGAGGCAAATTAAAAAATTGATTTATGCCGGCGCAAAAAATCCAGACCGCTGACGAAAAAGCTTCCACCGCTTCCGCGCCGGAAGTGCTGGAGAATCTCGTCCGGCTCGCCGAACGCGCCGGCGCGAGCGACATCCATCTCCAGATGCGCGGCAAATCCGCCGAGGTCGGCTTCCGGCTCGATGGCATCATCACACCCGGACGCGAGCTGCCCGCCGAAATTGCGGACCGGGTTTTCGGCAGGATCAAATTTCTCGCGCGGCTGAAGACGTATCAGGAAACACTGCCGCAGGACGGCCGCATTTCCCATGACGAACTGAAAAGCAAAAACGACATCCGCGTCGCCACCTACCCGACCGTCACCGGCGAGAAAATCGTGCTGCGGCTGTTCAATTCCGAAACCGCGAAGACGCTCGGCGAACTGGGTTTGCCCGCTGCCGCGAATGCCGAACTGGAAAAATTTCTCCGCCAGACCACCGGGCTGCTGCTGCTCACCGGTCCGGCAGGCAGCGGCAAGACCACGACGATTTACGCCTGCCTGCGCCACCTCGCCGAACTCGGCGGACGCCACATCATCACCGTCGAAGACCCGGTGGAACAGGTCGTTTCCGGCACGATGCAGACCGAGGTCAACGAGGCCATCGGCCTTGATTTTGCCCGCGCCGCGCGGCATCTGCTCCGGCAGGACCCGCAGGTGCTCATCATCGGCGAAATCCGCGACGAAGCCACCGCGCAGCTCGCCGTCCGCGCCGGGCTGACCGGCCATCTCGTGATTTCCACGCTGCACGCCGGTTCGTGCAAGGGTGTTTTCGAGCGGTTGCTCGCCATGTGCGCCGACCATTCCGCCGTGGCCAGCGCGGTGGAACTGGTTTTGAACCAGCGGCTCATCCGCAAGGTTTGCGCCGCGTGCGACGGCAGCGGGTGCGAAAGCTGTCTGCGCACCGGCTATTGCGGCCGCGTGCCGCTCGTCGAATGGCTGCGCGTGGATGAAACCATGCGCGACCAGATCCGGCGGCGGGAATTGTCGGCAATCGCGCCCCTGCAAACGCTTGAAGCCTCGGCGCGTTTGCTGGTGAAACAGGGCGTGACGAACGAGACGGAATTTAAACGGGTTTTCGGAATATGAAATACGACGAATTTGCCTTCTTCAACCAGCAGCTCGCGGCGATGCTGCGCGACGGCATCCCACTGGAAGGCGCGCTGCGCCGGCTCTGCCAGGATATGCGCCGCGGCCAGTTGCGCGACGAACTGCAGGCACTCGAAACCGACCTCGCCAACGGCGTGCCGATGGCCGACGCGCTGAAAACCCGCCAGTTGCCGGAGCTTTACAAGCGCATGATTCTGGTCGGCGTCAAAAGCGGCGACCTGCCTGGAGCGCTGACGATGCTGGCGGATTATTTCCAGCGCCAGAACGACGTCTGGACGCGGCTCAAAAGCATGATGACCTACCCGCTCATTGTGATGTTCGTCGCGTTTTTGATTTCGACCCTGCTGGCGTTTGTCTGGACGCATGTCATCGGGCCGAGCATGTTGGGCGTCTTTGGCGGCATGGGCATTCGCATGCCGGCAGCCACGCTTTTTGCATTCGACACCCTGCAAGCCATCTGGGTGTTTCCGGTGGTGCTCGGCATTTTATTTTTGCTCGTGGCGTCGGTTGTTTTTGTGCCGGGCCTGCGCGGAAAATATCTCTGGCGGCTGCCGGCATTCAAGGAAGCCACCGTTTCGCGCGTCGCGGCTTCGCTGGCGCTGCTTCTGAAAAACGGCGTCAACCTGCCGGACGCCATCGGCCTGGTGGAACAGCTTGAAACCAGCACCGCCGCCACCGCCGATTTGCAGCAGTGGCGGAAAAAACTTGCCGCCGGAACCGCGAAATTTTCCGAGGTGGCCACCGGCAACCGGCTGATCCCGCCCCTGTTTGTCTGGGTGGTGGCCAGCGCGGGCGAAGACCTGACCGCCGGGTTCAATCGCGCGGCGGAAATCTACCACTCGCGCGCCATCTATCGCACCGAGATCGCGCTGTATTCGGTGCTGCCGATTGCCTCGCTGTTTCTCGGAGCGGTCGTGCTGTCGCAGGCATCCTTGGTCATCAGCATGTTTTTGCCGCTCATTGCCATGCTAAACAACATGAGTGGCAACTGACAATTATACAGACCGCATGAATGGTTTTTTCCAGTTTTTAATCGTCCTGTTTTGGTATGCAGTGTTCATCCTGCTGCCGGGCGGCGCGTTTTCGGTGCTGATGCATTTTCTGCTTTCGCTGCCGATGCACCGGCGCGACCGCGCCCTGTTTTTTCTCGACCTGCTGGAAACCGTCCTGCAACGCGGACAGCCGGTGGAACAGGCCATTCTTGCCGCCGCGGAAAATCACGACCGCGCCATCGGCGTCCATTTTTACATGGTGGCCGCACACATCGAAGGCGGGGACAGGCTAGGCGAGGCGCTCGAAAAGGTCCCGGGCTTCCTGCCGCCGCAAATCACCGCCATCCTCCGCGCCGGCGAAAAGCTCGGCGACCTGAAACGCGTCCTGTCCGCCTGCCGGGAAGTGTTGCGCATCGCGCCGGACACCCTCCGCAGCACGGCACATTACATGGTGGCCATCCTGCTGATATTCGCACCAATCGCCTGCTGTCTCATTTCCCTGTTGTCGGTGTTTGTCGTCCCCGAATTCAAGGCGGTGGCCGCCGGCATGGACATCCGGTTGTGGCCAATTACCCTGTTTGTCTTTGCCCTCAATGATTCCCACGTTCTGGTCGGTTTTGAAACGCTCGTTTTTTTGGCGCTGGTGTCCGTGGCGGTGACTTACATCGGCGGGCCGGGACTGGTTCGTTGGTTCCAATTCCGCAGTGTTCCGGTCGTGGACTGGATCACCTGGCGCATTCCGTGGAAACAAAAGAAGCTGCAACGAACCTTCTCCGCCATGCTCGCCGTGCTGCTGGACGGCGGCGTGCCGGAAGCCGAGGCCGTCCGGCTGGCGGGCGAATCCACCGCCAACGAAATCTGCCGCCGCCGCGCCCGCCGCGTCATCGCCGCGCTCGAAAAAGGGGTCAGGCTGGATGACGCCGTCCGCGCCTTCGACGACACCGGCGAATTCCACTGGCGGCTGACGAACGCCACGCACGCGCACGGCGGATTCCTGAACGCGCTGCGCGGCTGGCACGAGGCGCTCGACGCCAAGGCTTTTCAGCAGGAGGAAACCGCCACCCACGTCCTCACCAGCGGGCTGGTCGTTTTGAACGGCCTGGTGGTCGCGCTGATTGCAATCGGAATGTTCGGCGTGTTGGTCATGATGCTGAAAGGAATGCTGGCGTCTGAATGAAAACAAAACTGTCACAACCGTTTGGCAAAGGTCCCCGCTCCCGGCGCGGATTCCTGATGGTGGACGCGGTGGTCGCCATGGCAATTCTCTCGCTGGCGATTGTGCCGCTGGGCTTTTCCTTCGCGCACGAACGGCAGGTCCTGAAAATCGAGTATCAGCGTGGCGTCGCCAACGAAATCGTGGACGGCGAAATGGAAATTCTCGCCGCCGGCGCCTGGAAAGCTTTTCCTGACGGCGCGCAAAGTTACACGGTCCGCGCCAACGCCGCCGCCAAGCTGCCGCCGGGGCATTTTCAACTGACCAAAACCGGAAACCACCTGCGCCTGGAATGGACGCCCGACAAACGCCAGGGCGTCGGCGAGGCCGTCCGCGAAATAACCGTCAAATGAAACTGCCACAAACCATTTCACGCACGCGGGGCACATCGGGAATGTTTCTGCTGGAGTGCCTGGTCTATCTTTCCATCTTCGTCATCCTGCTCGGCGGCGCGACGACGGTGTTTTACTTTTGCTGGGACCACACGCAGGCGCTGATTTACACGACGGACGACATCACCTCGGCCCTGCACACGGGCGAACGCTGGCGCGCGGACGTGCGCGCCGCGACGGGAATAATCACCGTCGAAACCACCGCGACCGGCGAGCTGGCGCGGATTCCCGAGGGCGCGAAGTCCGTTTCCTACCGCTTCGAGTCCGGCGAAGTCCGCCGGCAGGTTTCCACCTCGGATTATCAGGAGCTGCTGCTGGCGAAAGTTAAAACATCGGAAATGAAGCCGGACACGCGCGGCTCCGTCACCGCGTGGCGCTGGGAGCTGGAAGTGCTCCCGCGCCGCAAGGAGGCGCAACTGCCGCTGCTGTTCACGTTCGAGGCGGCGCAAATGAAACCATGAAAGTTCAACCGGACAATTTCAAACGCGCCGCCGGCACGCCGGATGCCGCGCACGCGGGAGAGCGCGGCTTCGCGACCGTTATTTTCATCATGCTGCTGTCCATCATGCTGATTCTGGTCACGGCGGAAAGCGGCGCGCTGTTTCATCTGCACCGCGAGGTGAAATTGCTGGAGCAGCAGCAGATCAAGCGGCTGAATCTTTCGCAAACCAACGCCACCTCCGTCGCGTCTTTGACGGAAAAACCCGCACCCAAATGACCAACGCCGAAGCCAAAATCAAGATGCTCAAAAACTCAAGGCTGTGCTTTGTCTACGGGCTGCTGGCCGCCTTGCCAATAATCGGCTTTGGGTTCGGGATGGCAGCTTTGAGGGTTGGCGGACAGGCGCGCGTCGCGGAACGGAGTTTCTGGAATGCCGCGAGGCCTTACTGGATTTGCGGGATTGTCTGCGCCGCCTTGTCTCTCATTTTTTGGAGCTTCATCATGGTGCTGATCATTGGCCGGGTGATGAGCATCCTTTAACAAGGAGCCTGGCCATCCGGTTTTTCGCCCCATTTCGCCCAATCGCCGCTGCAGCCCGGCCTGCCCGGATTTCAATTCACGCCTTCGGCAGCTTTTCGTCCACCATTTCGCACAGGACGTGGTAAAGCAATTTTTGTGCCTCCTGGATTCGCGCCGTGTTGCCGCCGGCCACCAGCAGATCAACCGTCGCCACGCCCTTCGTGAAGCCGCCGTCGCGGCCGAGGAAGCAGATGCTTTTGACGCCGCTGCGTTTCGCCTCTTCCAGCGCGCGCAGGACGTTTTTGGATTTGCCGCTGGTCGTGAACGCGACGAGCACGTCGCCCTTCGCGCCGAGACCCCGAACCTGCCGCGCGAAAATTTCGTCGGCGCTGTAATCGTTGCAGACGGCGGTCATGAACTCGCCGTTGGCCGTGAGCGAGATGGCCGGATACGGCCGGCGGTCGTCACAAAAGCGGCAGAGGAATTCCGTGGCGAAATGCGTGGCGTCCGACGCGCTGCCGCCGTTGCCGCAGACGAGCAGCTTGTGGCCGGAAGTCAGGCAGGCCAGAACCATTTTCGCCGCGCGATCCAGCGGCTTCTCCAGGGCCGTCAATCCGCGAAACGTCGCGACCGCCTCGTCAATCGCCTTTTGCAAATGTGCCATGCCGACAGACTAAATGCTGGCCGTTGAAAGAAAAGGCGAAATCCGAACACCGAACTTGAGCTTTTCCCCGCGCCGGTTATTTTCCCTTCATGCCGATTTACGAATTTCATTGCGAAAAGTGCGGGAGCGACAGCGAAATCCTCGTCCGCTCCAGCGACTGGAAGGGCACGGAATGCCCGCATTGCGGCTCAAGGAAACTGTCCAAGAAATTTTCCACGTTTGCCGCAGCCAGCGCCGGCGGTGGCCGCGAACCGTCCTGCAGAAGCAATGGCGGCGGCGGTTGCTGCGGCGGACATTGCCACGGACACGGAAATTGAGCGCCCGCAGGGGCCGGATTGCTCAAATAAATTCCCAGCGGTCGAACATCGCCGCCTGGCCGCAAGGTTCGCCCTTTTCCGTCAGCAAATTCCACACCGTCGCCAGGCGGATGCGGAAACGCCGTCCGCTTTTGGAAATCCGCACGCCGGAATAGTCGTCAATGAATCCGCGCGCCGTCACGGCTTCCAGCAATCTGGCGCGTTCCTCGCGATTGGGCGCCTCGGCGGTGAGCCGCGACGGCGTGCGCGTCAGCTCTTCCCACGACATTTCCCAGAGCGCGAGCGCGGCGGCGTTGCCGTAATTCAAAACCGGGTCCGCCTCCGTGCCGTGCGAGACGACGGCGAACGGCGCGTGAAATAATTTTTCCGAAAAATCCGCCGGCAGTAAATCGCCCGGCAGCAGTTCGCGTCCGGTCCAATGCTTCAAGCTGCGCGCGATGATTTCCGCCTGCGCGACGGCTGATGCGTTTTGCCAGATCGTTTTCATGTCCGGTTCACAACGCCCGCCGCAGCATTTCCGCCAGTTCATCCGGCGTCAGCGCGACGGGGTTTGCCTTCATGCTGCTGGCGTTGGCGGCCTTCGCCGCCAAATCCGCGACGTGTTCTTCGCAGATGCCGTATTTGCCGAGGCGCGGAATTTGCAAATCGGAAACCAGCTTGCAAATCCAGTCCACTCCGTCGTCTGCGGTCGCGCCGGTATCGCCGGTCAACAGCCGCGCCACCTCGGAGTAGCGGGACAACGCCGCGCTTTCCGGCGCGCGTTGCCGGAGCGCGCGGAGGTTCGCGGCCATGACGTGCGGCAGCAGCGCTGCGCAAATCGCGCCGTGCGGCGCGGGAAAACTTCCGCCAATCGGCCCGGCAAACCCGTGAACTGCGCCGAGTCCGGCATTCGCCAGCGCCAGCCCGCCGAACAGACTGGCCGCAGCCATGTCCTCGCGCGCAGAATTATTTTTGCCGTCGGCAAACGCCACGCGCAGCGAGCGCCCGGCGCGGCAGATGCCCTCGACGCACAAACCGTCGGTCATCGGATTGGCGCGCGAACAGACGAACGGCTCAATCAATTGCGTGAGCGCGTCCAGCCCGGTGCTGGCCGTCGGCGCGGGCGGCAAATCGCGGGTGAGTTCGGGATCAACAATCGCCACGCGCGCGAGCATCAGCGGACTGCGGAGGCTGACCTTTAATTTATGCTCCGGCGATGACAGCACGGCGTTGCGCGTGACTTCCGAGCCGGTGCCGGCCGTCGTGGGAATGGCAATGAACGGCGCGGACGGTTTTGTGAGCGCCTTGCCGCGCCCGATGATTTCGACGTAATCAAGCAATCCGCCGTCGTTCGCCAGCATCGCGGCGATGGCCTTGGCCGCGTCCAGCGCACTGCCGCCTCCGAAGCCGATGACCAGTTCGCAACTTTCCTTTTTCGCCAGCGCGGTGCCTTGTTCAATCGTGGAAAGCTCCGGTTCGCCCGCAACGGAAAATACCGTTGCGCTCACTCCGGCTTCTTGAAGGATTGCCAGCAACGGCCCGGCGCGCGTCGCGTCGCGTCCGGTCACGACCAGCGCGCGCCGGCCAAACGCTCTCGCCGCGGCTTCCGTTTCGCGCAGGGTGCCCGCGCCGAAAATGATTTTCACCGCGGTTGCAAATTCAAATCGCATGGTCATTCGCCGGAATTGGTCGTTGGAGGCACATTGTCAAGCCTCACGCCCCGGCGCGGTTCGGCCATCATCGGAGCGACGGCATCGCGCCAGACGGGATAATGCCCCGTTGCCTTGTGCGCGGCGGCGGCATCGGCGTCGCGATAAATTTCCACCAGCACGAACCGCGTCGGGTCGTCCTGTTGCTGCAGGACGTCAAAACGCAGAACGCCTGGTTCGAGGCGGCTGCAGCGGGCGTTGAGCCGCGTCGCCTGTTTGAACGCCTCCACGCAATCGGGTTTGACATGAACATGAACGTGAACAATGAGCATGGCGGAGGAATACGCGAAAACGCGAAAATGCTCAAGCGCGCGGAAGGATTTTCGACACGGTGATGCGAAGGCGCGGCAAACGGGGAGGCGTTGGCGCCCGGAAATGAGTCATGGACTTTCACGCCATTTTCAGCGATAATGCCCCTGTTCCCGCCCAGCGAGCCGGTTCAAGGGATTGTTTCCGATCAAAAATTTTATGACCAAAAAATCAGCCACCGCAACGCTCGTCCATGAGCCGCCGGCCAGTGAAACCGAGCAGCAACGGTTTGAGCGCATCCTGTTGCGCGACCAGTTCAAGCCGCTCAAGGCCGTGTTCGACAATCTTGGCATGGCCGTCCCGATGATGGTGGGGGCCATCATCACCACGAATTCCTACCTGATGTTCCTGTCCAAACTCGGCTACCGCGTCGTCGTGGTGAAGCAAATTCACGAGCAGGACTGCTATTCCCGCCTGGGGCCGGCCGGCGGCATCCGCGCCGTGGTGCCGCTGCACGACACCGTCACCTATAGCACGCTCGTCACGCTCGTGAACTTCGATTCCAGCGTCACCACCACTCAAAAAGCCGTGGACTACTACGACAATCATCTGACCGAATTCAAAATCCAGTTGATGAACCGGTCCGGGAACGCGGGGTAAATCATCGAACTGCTCGGAATCGCAGTTCGGACATTTATTTGGACGGCTTGGCGTTCCAAATCGCCAGCGTATCCGGTGAACCCTGCGAGCGAACGCCGTTGTCGGTCAGAATTTCATCGGTGGCGGCGAGCATCTCCAACCGCGGGAAAACCATCGTTTCGCCATAACGGCTGCAGCATTCGATGGTGATGAATTCGCCCTTCGCATCGCGCAAAATTTCCACGAGATGATTGAGGTTTTTGACCGGGATGCCATTGACCGTTTTCACCACCTCTGCCCGGGGACTTGAATAACCCTGGGCCAGCTTGTGCGGGAAAAATGGCGAGGAGATGACCACCAAACCCTCGCCCGGAAACGCAGGCTGGTCCGACACGCGCGTGATTAGCGGATTGCCGTTGGCGCTGAAACCGGCCATGACGGTGGCGGCATATCTTGTTTGCAAAAAACCGCCCAGGTATTCCTGTGTCGCGGCGGAAAATACCAGTGGCCCGAAGATGAAATACGAGGGATAGGAGCCGTTTAATCCGGGAATCAGTTGCGGATAATCCGCCGAGACCGGCAGATTGATCCTCAACTCCTTGCCGGCGCGGACAATCGTCATCGGCACGGCGCCGTTGGTGGCGATGTGCTGGATCTGATATTGGAAGCGCACCCGCAGGTCGTCGCCCAGCTTGATCATGCCCTGGTCATCCACCGTCGTGTCGCCAATCCTGCTGATGACGTCCCACTCCTTCAGCGGATCAGCCGGATCATTCTTGTAGGGCTTGTGAACCACCATGCCGTGGACGGAGGAGTCGAGTTTGAGAAACGAGCGCAAGGCCGGATTTTCCAGCGTCTGCAGGTCGTCATGCATCGCCGGCTTGCCGTCATAATGACCGTCAGCGATGTCCTGAAGAAACAGGTCTATCTCCTCGCTGGGAATGATGTAGCCGATATTCTCGGCGTTGACCAGATGGCTGAACGTCAGCCCGATCATCTTGTCCCCCACCACCGCCGGACCGCCGCTGTTGCCGGGGTTGATGGCCGCGTCAATCTGGATGCGCAGGCCGTGAACCGGGGGATTATACGGCGTGAATTCCACGCGGGAGACGATTCCCTTGGTGATCGAAAGGCTGCTGCCGCCTTCCGGAAATCCGTAGGCCAGCACCACATCCTTGATGCCCGGCAATGTCTTGGCCCGCGCCAGCGGCGGATGCGTGTCGAAGAACTTTTCATCGTCCAGCTTGAGCACGGCCAGATCAATGCCCGGAGCGATGGCCTCCACCGTGGCCGAGATTTTATCGCCGGCCTGATTCGCCTGGATTTGCACCTGGCTGGCGTAATTGACGACGTGGGCGTTGGTCAGGATGCGTTTGCCTTCGATCACCACGCCACTGCCGGTGATGTCTTCCGGCGACTGTTTTGTCCACGGCTGGTAAGGATCGGGATAGCGCACCGTGGAGAAAATTTTCACCACCGAATTTTCAATGACGCCGGAACCGACACCGGCGGCGGCGGCGTTGGTGGCGGCAATGGATGGTGACAGATCGGCGGCGCGCAAGCTGAGACACGCTGCAAACAACCCGGCGAACAGAAACCGGGTTGCCTTGGAGCCGGCGGGAAGTGAATCAAATGGCATAGATGGACTGATGCTAGAGAATGGACAAAATCCATGCAAAGAAAATGTCGCCGGCCGTTCCCGACCGGACATCGGCATGATTTTGCGGCTTGCGCCGGAAATGTGACTGCTTCATTTTCAGGCAAACAAAACGAGTTAGCCATGAACGGATACCTCTTCACCGCCGGCATCACCCAATCCCAAGTCCGCCCGGTCTCCGGGCGTGGCGGCCAGTTGGTGGAACGTTTGCAAACCTGGGATTCCTGTGTGAGCGCGATCGCTTACGGCGGCGACACGGAGCAGGCGCAAAAGCGGTTTGAAGCGTGGTGCCGTTTGATTCCGGACGGGGCAAACCCGGTCGAGATTGATTTCAAAAGAATCGTCGCCGCGCAATTCGTGGATGAATTGCTCGCGGAGTCGGGTGGCCGGCCGCTGGACTGGCCGCAGATTTCCCAACAGGTCGGCGACCTTTTGCAGGCGACGCCCGTGGATGATTTTGAGCAAGGCTATTGGGTGGAAATCAATCAGGCCGTGCCTCCCGGAAAAATCAGCTTCGACATCGAATCCTTGAAACGCGATTTGCCGGAAGACATCCGGTCCGGCCTGAACTGGTCGCCGGACAAACAATTCTTCTTCCTCGTGAGCGTTCTCGCTCCGCGGCCGTCGCCGGCATTCCCCGCAGACGAACTGGAAGCCGCCGCATCAGCTCCTGACGCTGAAAACGAGGCCGAAGCAACACCGGATTTGGACGGGTTTGTCGCCACGCTGCCGGAAATGCGGGACAAGGAAGCCGCAGCGCTGGTGGAAGCGCGCAATTCCGTGGTTGCTGGGTGGCTGTGGCGGAAATTTGCCGCCGGGACCCGGCTTGCGGCGAATGAAATCCAGATTGCCCCCTGCTGTAGCTTCATTCCGTCGGAATAATGCAGCGTCCAAATGCTTCCGCCACCCCGCTTCGCTATCTGTGTTGCAAGAACTGGTTCAGCAAATTTCCGACGGGCGATGAATTGTTGTTGTTCGACGGATTCAGCAGGCTTCCGCCGACGGAATGGACCACAACGCCCGCCAGCGCCAGCTTGTCAATGTTCGCCTTCGGATTTCCGATGGTGCCGGTCAGCGTCAAAAACTGCGGCAGCGGCACATAAGTGGCGCTGTCGGACGCCGTGGTGGAAGTCACATTCAATTGTTTGGCAATCGCCTGGCTCAAGGAAACGGTGACGGGGATGTTGATGGCGGAATTGGTCAGCACCGGATCCAGCGTGACAGCGCCGGTGGCGTCCGCCTCAAACGCGGAGCTTTGCACGGTGGACGACTGCAAATCAACCTGCCCGCCTCCCGCCTTGGCCTGCACGGAAATGACCTCGATCGGCGCCTGCTGCAACTGGTCCATCAGACCGCCATGCCCGCCCGTGCCGCCAAACAGCGAGGCAATCGCGCTGGCCGGATTGCTCAGCAGTTCGGGAATCGTGGCCACGACGTTGATGACGGATTTGAGGATGGTGCTGTGGACGTTGAGGACCGACAGGTTCAGGTTCGTCATGCCCAGATTAAATGTCCCGGCCAGATTTTTCTGGAGACTCGCGCCGGTAATGCCCGCGCCGCTGATTTGCGCGACGGCGGTCAGCGCACCGCCCATCTGCCCGGCGCGCAACGGTTCAAACGTGTCCACCAGCGGCGCCAGCGGGACGCCCTGGGCGTTGAAGCTGACGCTGTATTTGTAACCCGGCACGCCCAAATCCACGTCCGCCGTCGCGCTGACCGGCGCGCCGTTGAGCACAAGCTGGCACGGCTTCAACACGATGTGGCCGCCGTCAATCTTCGTCGTCGTCACTAAATTGGAAATGGCCACCTCGTGCAAATAAAGCTTTCCAATCACCGCCGACACCGTGAAATTCCGCAACGGCAGGCTGACCGCCGGCGGCTCCTGGCCGGCGTTGGCGGGCACAGGCGCGGCGGCGGCGGTCTTCGCGGCGGCGTTGGTTCCGCCCGCGAACAAATCGTAATACCGGGTCAGGTCGAGCGAACTGGCGGCGAGCTTGAGATTGCCCTGAATCGCGTTGGTCTTTGAAAAATCCACCTGCCCGCTGAATTGAAGCTGGTTGGTCGCGAGCGCGGTGGGCGTCAGCGCGATCTGAAGCTGGCGCACGTCGGCGGTCTGCTGGTTCAGCGAGGCGTCCACCTGCAAGCCGACGGCCAGCGGCATCGCCGGGATTTTTTTCTCCGGGTCATTCACGACGAGGTTCGTCACCTGCACGTTCGCCTTCACGGCGGAACCGGCCTGCGGATTGTATTGGCCGGAAATGACGCCGTTGACGGCCACCGACACGAGCTTTTTGCCCGCCAGCGACGGCTCCAGGAACGGCCGCAGCGCGTTTTCGTTCACGCCGGAAATCTTGACGCTCAAATCGGCGGATTTCTGCGCAATTTTATAAGTTCCAGAAACATCAAAGCTGCCGCCGGAATTTCCGTTCTGGCTGAAGCTGCCGGCAATTTGGTTGATCTGAATCTGCTCCGGCGAATTCGCCACGTCGAGCTTGAGCCGGCTGCTGCATCCGGAAAATCCGCTGCTTCCAATCTGTCCGTTGAAATTGGCGAGCGTCAAATCGCCGGCGAGCGTCTGGATTTTTTGTTTTTGCGCAACGCGGACGTTCAGCTCCACGTCGCCCGACGAAATGCTCATGCCCGGCTGCGGCAGCGCCTGAAGCAGCCGCGCCGGCTCGGCTGACAATTTCACCAGCGCGTCCGCGTCGCCGGTCGCGAGATCGTAATTGCCGGAACCGGAAACGGTCAGCGCCGGCTGTTTTTGCAGCGCAACCTGGAACTGGTAATTGCTCAACGTGATCTGTTTGAACTCCGCCGCCTGGCCGCGCGCCGCCAAAGTCATTTCCGCCTGCGAAATCTGGTTGCTGCCGATCCGGGCGGCGAGGTTCGCCACGTCCGTGTTTAAATCAAACCCAATTTGTTTGCCGCCCTGATGCGACAACACCTTCAGCTTCACGCCCACGCTGCCGGCGGTTGCGACGTTGCCCAGAAACGGCTTCCAATCCGCGAGATTCAAGCCCGTGACCGCCAGGTCCAGTTCGGCGTCGCCCAAACTGCCCGTGCCGCCGCCCCAGGCCAGGCTCATCGGACTGGCCAGTTGCGCGTCCAACAGCAGAGCGCCGTTTTGCGTGCCGGTGAAATTCAGGCTGCGAACCGTGGCGACCAGCCCGGCGCGATCCACCGTCACGTCGTAGGCCGCGCTCAATTCGAGCGCGGGCGTGGTCTGCCCGGCGCGCGTCAACTGAAGCTTGTCCACATTGAATCTGCCCGCGGCGGTGATGGCCGCGCCGGATTTCGCCAGTTGGATTTCGTTGGTGGCATTGATTTCGGTGGCGCCGAAATCAATGCCGTTCGTTCCGCCGGCCGGATTTGAAATATTGCCGAGAAACGGCTGCCAGTCCGCGAGCTTCAAATGCGTCACCGCCAGAGAAATCGCGGCGTCGCCCAGGCTGTTTGTGCCGCCGCCCCACGCCAGGCTCATCGGACCGGCCAGTTGCGCGTTCAACAGCGGAGCGCCGTTTTGCGTGCCGGTGAAAATCAGGCTGCGCAGCGTGGCGGACTGCGAGGCGCGGTCCAACGCCATGTCGTAGGCGGCGGAAAAATCCAGCGTCGGCGTGGTCTGCCCGGCGCGGGTCAACTGAAGCTTGTTCACATCGAACCTGCCCGCGGCGGTGATGGTGCCGCCGGATTTTGCGATTTCGATTTCATTCGTGAAATCAATCGTGGTGGTGCCGAAATCCATGCCGCTCTTTTCGCCGGCCAGATTCAGGAGCCGCCGGTCAATGCCGCGCAGCACCACGGCCAGCTTGCCTTCCATTTTATTCGCGTCAAACGGTCCGGCCACGGCCAGTTCGCCGAGCGGCGCGCCGGCCTGCTGGAAATGCAGCGCCAGTTGCCGGATCTCCGTCGGCGTGACATCGCAATCCAGCACGGCGCTGAATTTGTCCATGGCGCTGAACTCGCCAACAGCCTGCGACACGGATAAATCCAGGCTGCCGCCGGCCGAGCCGGGCTTCAAATCCGCATCGAGCGAGCAGTTGAAACTGCCCTTGAGCGAGGCCGTCAACAGGCCGTTGGAGCCGGCGTTGGTGTTGGAATTGTTCTCAACCCGGATGTCGGCGGACAGTTCGAGCTTCGCCGTCTGGCCGTTCTTCAGATGAGTCAGCGTCACGTTGACGTTGGTCAGCCCGGCCACATCGCTGCGGCCGTTGGCGGCATTTTTAATTTGCAGGAGGGTCGCGTTGCTCAACGTCAGTTTTCCGAGATCAATTTGCAGCGGTTTGGAAGCGCCCGCCGCCGCCGGTTTCTTTTCCGCCGCCGGCTTCGCCTGCAACGCCTTCAAGATCGGTTGCAAGTTGCCGCTGCCGTCGGGATTTTGAACCAGCTCAATCGTCGGCGAAACCAGCGCGATTTCATCCACGTGCAGGTTGCCGCCGAGAATGTCAAACAGGTGATAGCTCACGCGGACTTCCGGCGCGGTGACGAGCGGCGGCTGGCCGGCGGCCTGCACCTTCAAATCGCGCAGGACGATGCCGCTGAACGGATGAATCGAGGCGTCGCTGACGGTGACGCTCGCGTTGAGCGCGCCGCTGACGCGCGGAAGAATCACGGATTTCAGGAAGGCGGCGCTGGTCGCGACAAAATAGGCCGCGACGAGCAGCACCAGCAGGACCGCGGTGGACCATGCCAGCCAGCGGAGCCAGCGACGGCATTTTTTCGGCGACGATGATGCAGCAATTGTTTCAGACATAAATTTGTTACCCAAGTCAAACGGTCACGACACCTGATTCAGAACTTGCTGGAGTAAATCGGCAGCGGGTGGATTATCCGTCATTTGTATGCCGGCCGCAATCCAATTCCAAAGGCGGGGTCAGAAAATGTTTCCGGAACCTTTGAAATCTCCCAGGAAATGATCACCAAGCCTCAATCCTTATCAAGGACGGTTTCGGCAAGGCAGTAGTCACCTTGCAGGGTGGTGTCGCGCGAAGATCCGCCGACCAGGATGTTGAAATCGCCCCGTTCCGCGACCCAGCCTTTTCTTTCCGGGTCGTAAAAGGAAAACACCTTTTTGTCCAGCGGGATGGACACGGTTCCCGTCTCGCCGGGCTTCAGGAAAACTTTTTTGAATCCTTTCAATTCCTTTTCGGGGCGCGGCAGGCCGGGATTTTTCGGGTGAACATAGAGCTGCGCGACTTCCGCCCCGGCGCGCGGGCCGGTGTTTTTAATTTCAAATTGCGCCGTCACGATTATCCCGTTTGTGCCGCCGTCCGATTCAACCAGTTTCAAATTCGAGTATTTGAACGTCGTGTAGCTCAAGCCGAAGCCGAACGGGAAAAGCGGCTCGATGTTTTTCGTGTCGAACCAGCGGTAGCCGACGAGCAGTCCCTCCGCGTAAGTCACCGTGCCTTTCGTGCCGGGATAATTGCCCAGCGCGTGCGCGGGCGAGTCTTCAAGCCGCCTCGGAAACGTCGCCGGCAGTTTGCCAGACGGGTTCACGTCGCCGAACAAAACGCGCGCAAGCGCGTTGCCGCCTTCCATGCCGGGATACCACGCCTGCAACACCGCCGGAACTTTGTCCAGCCACGAATCCATCTCCACCATCGTGCCTTCGAGCACCACAATCGTCCTCGGATTCGCCGCGGCGATTTTTCGGATCAACTCATCCTGGCCGCAGGGCATTTTCAAGCTGGTCCGGTCCGCGCCTTCGCAATCCAGGCCCTTGTCGTGGTTCAAGCCGCCGATGTAAATCACCATGTCCGCTGCCTTCGCGGCGGCAATGGCGCGTTTCGCCAGGTCCGCGCCGCCATTTTTCTGATAACCCTCGGAATAAATAACATTCACGTTTTTGCCGGCGCGGTTCAAGATGCCCTGCAGCGGCGTGATTTCGTAAAACGCCTTGATGCCGGAGCTGTCGCCGCCGTGCGCGTGCAGCCGCGTCGCATTTTCACCGATGACGGCGATGGTTTTGACCTTTGTGTCGTCCAGCGGCAGCGTGTGGTTTTCGTTTTTCAGAAGGACAATCCCCTCCTCCGCCACGCGGCGCGCGACGGCCTGGTGCGCGGCGGTGTTGAGCGAACCCGGCTTGCGATCGGCATCAAGGACGTGGGTGGCAATCATCACCCGCAAACTGCGCCGGACCTTGTCGTCGAGGCCGGCCATCGGAAACTCGCCGCTCTTCAAACCGTCGAGATACGGCTGCGCGAGATAAAAATCGTCGTATTTTCGCTCCGTGCCCATTTCGAGGTCGAGGCCGTTCAGCGCCGCCTCGCGCGTGTCATGCACGCCCGCCCAATCGGACATGACCAGTCCTTTGAAACCCCATTCGTCCTTCAGGATTTTATTCAACAGCAAATCATTCTCGCAGCAGTGCTGTCCGCGAAACTGGTTGTATGCCCCCATGACCGACCACACGCCAGCCTCCTGCACGGCGGCCTTGAATGCGGGCAGGTAGATTTCATGCAGCGCGCGGTCGTCCACTTCCACGTTGATGCTGTTGCGCTCGAACTCCTGGTTGTTCAACGCGAAATGTTTCACGCACGAGGAAATGTCCTGCAACTGCGCGCCGCGAATGTAGCCGACGACCATGCGCGCCGCCAGAAACGGGTCTTCGCCGAGATATTCAAAATTGCGTCCGCACAACGGCGTCCGCAAAATGTTCACGCCCGGGCCGAGCATGATGTCCTTGCCACGCTTGCGCGCCTCCTGTCCGATGGCTTCACCTTCGCTGAAGCCGAGGTCGGGATTCCAAGTCGCCGCCAGACAAATCCCGGCGGGCATGGCGGTTGAAAAATCGTCCGTGTGTCCGGCGGGCTGCCAGGTGTCCGGACCGACATCCTCGCGCACGCCGTGCGGGCCGTCAGACATCCAGCGGCGCGGAATTCCCAGACGCGGAATCGCCGCCGTGGTGAATTTGGAGTCGGCATGGATGATTGAAATTTTCTCCGCCAGCGTCAGCCGCGAGAGCAAATCCTCCACGCGCGTTTCGACCGGCAGGCCGGAGTCCTGAAACGGATATTGGTTGGTTTGCGCCACGGCAGGTGAATGGACGAGCGCGGCAAGGGCGGTGACAAGGAGGCAGGCTTGAATTTTCATTCGATGAATCTCAATGGCTTTCAGCACAGATTGCCGGTTGCATCCGGCCAGTTCAATTTAGTTTTCCAAATTCAGACGGATGCTCCAGGAAACTTTCCCGGCGAGCGGATCGCTGGCGAGCTTGAAAGCGCCGGCGGTCTTCGCGAGCTTCAGTTCGTGCAGATCACTGTCACCCGGCAGGAAAATGGAACCTTTCGCCGTCGTAGCGTCTTTCGCATAAACGACCAGCTCGATTTTGGACCAGTCCATCTGCGCCGTGGATTGCGCCAGCGCGATGCGCGGGATGACCGTGCCGTCGCGCACCAGAATGATTTCCGGAATTTCTCCCGCTGCGATTTTCCGCCAGCCACCGGCGTAATCTTTTCCGGTCTGATAATCAATCCACGTTCCCGGCGGCAGATAAACGTCGCGCGACGTTTCGCCTTCGCACATCAGCGGCGCGACCAAAATGCTGGAGCCGTAGAAATATTCGTCGTCCACATTCCACGAGCCGGGATCGTCGGGAAATTCCACGAACAGCGCGCGCACCATCGGCAGGCCGTGTTCGGAACTGTCCTTCGCCTGCGCATAAACGTAGGGCATGAGCCTGTATTTCAGCTCGTCAATCGCGCGAAACCTGGCCATGAAGTTCGTGCCGTAAAGCCACGGCTCCTTCGGCGCGTCGCCGTGGCAGCGGCTTTGCGAGGTCAGCATCCCGAACGCCAGCCAGCGCGCGAACAAATCCTGGTCCATCGTTTCAACGGAACTCGCCGTGAAGCCGCCGACATCGTGGCTCCAGAACGAAAAGCCGGACAGCCCGAACGACAGGCCGCCGCGCAGTTCGCCCGCCATGCCATCGTCCGTGCTCTCGGCGTCGCCGCCCCAGTGCAGCGGATAACGCTGGCTGCCCGCCCACGCGCTGCGCGCCCAGATGATGTTGTCGCCGGTGACCTGCTTCGTAATGTCGGCAACGGCCTTATTGTAGCGCAGCGGATAAAGGTTGTGTTCGTAAAATCCGGTGCGGCCATTGGACCAGATGCCGTTGATGGGCGCGGCCTCGCCGAAATCCACCTTGATGGCGCTGACGCCGAGGTTCAGCAGGCCAGCCAGTTTGCCTTGATACCATTCGACGGCCTGCGGATTGGAAAAATCCAGCACGGCATCCTCGGTCGGCAGATTGCCCTTCGCGTCGCGGATGACGAGATTTTTTTCAAGCAGCTCGGGGAACAATTTGTTTTTCGGCACGAAATACGGCAATTGCCAGCAGGAGACGCGGAAGCCTTCGTCCTTCAAATCCGCCAGCATCTTCTTCGGGTCGGTGAAGCGCGTGGTGGAAAATTCGTAGTCGCACTGCCAGTCCGTCTCGAACCAGCCGGTGTCCAGGTGCAGCACGTCGCAGGGAATCTTGTCGGCGCGCAGCGTCGCCGCGATGTCGCGCACCTGTTTTTCATTGTTGTAAGTGCAGCGGCTCATCCACAGGCCGAACGACCACAGCGGCGGCATCGGCGACTTGCCGGTGAGTTTGGTGTATTCATCCAAAATATCTTTCGGTGAACCGAGGAAGACGAACAGATCCAGCTCGTCGTCGCCGATCATCAGCGAATTCACGCCCGCGAAGGAAGCGCCGAAATCGCAGGTGATCGGCGTGGAGGTGTGCATGAACATGCCGTAGCCGCGGCTGCTCATGAAAAACGGCACCGGCTTGTAAAGCAGCTTGCTTTCCACGCCGCAGGCGTCATCCGTCCACAGCACGATTTTCTGGCCGCGCTTGTCGAAGCTCGTGAAGGATTCGCCGCAGCCGAAAATCTTCTCGCCCGGCGAGAGCGTGAACACGGCGTCCATGCTGCGGGAGTAATCCGACGCGCGCCGCACAAACGAAAACGGCAGGATCGGCGTGAACGAAGACGCGTTGTCCTTCGCGTGGTCGGTTTTCGTGAGCAGCCTGCCGCTGGCGTCGCGGATTTCGATGTGCCACGGATTTTCCACAATGGTGACGGAGCCAAACGCGCTCGTGTAGCGATAACCGCCGGCGACCTTGTCATATTTCCACGAATCATCGTGCGGCACCGGCCCGACGAGCATCAGTTCCTCGGTGTTTTTATGAACCTGCGGGCCGCTGGCCAACCGGATGCGAAACGTTTTGGGCGAGACAAATTCAATCGAAAACGGCAGCGACGGGTTGGCGGCGTATTCGTTGGCGGGAAATTCGTTGGGCCCAACCGGCTTGAGCGTGGCGACCATGTGGTTGAACGACATCGAGGTGGAATACTCGGAACGCTGGCAGGTGATTTTGCCGGCGTGCGTGGCCGGATCAAAATCCGTGAGCCGGTCGGCGAGGTAATACAGATTGGAAAAGTCATGAAAATCGCCGCTGATGTCCACCGGCTCGTTGAGCAGCGGCGGCGGATTGGCGGCAAACGTGGAGACGGCCGCGCACAACGCGACGATTCCGGCGGAGATTTTGGGAAGGGCGATCATGGCTTGGAATAAAAAATGGCCGGCGTTTTTAGAATGATTCTTTTCATGCTGGTTGACGGTGGAAGACTTTGCCGCATTTTTCAAAAAAGCCAAGCCCCGGAATTGCCGCACCGCCACGATCAGCCCGGCCCGTTCGATCCGGATTAATACCTCCTCAATAAAGAGGCGGTTGTTCGCGGTGCCCGGAGCGGGTCGGATCAGTTGATTTTTTCCGCAACCCCCGGACTGAAAGTGGATTTTTTCGCCGACCGAAGAATGTAGTAGGCCACCGGGGTTGCAACGAGCGACAGCAGCACGGAAATGCACAGCGCGCCGATCACCGCGACGGCCAGCGGACGCAGCATCTCCGCGCCCGAGCCGATGCCCCACGCCAGCGGCAACATGCCCAGCGCGGCGGCGAGCGAGGTCATCAGCACCGGCCGCAGACGCCGGTGGCCGGAGCGCACCAGCGCCTCGACCAGTTCCACGCCATCCAACTCCAGTTGCTGCACGAAGTCGAGCATGAGGATCCCGTTTTTGGCGACGATGCCGACGCCGATGATCGCGCCGAGGAAGGAAACGATGTTCAGCGTGATGCCTGTGAGCCACAACGCGGCGACCGTTCCAAACATCGCCAGGATCGCGCCGAAGACAATCGCCACCGGCTCGTTGAATGAGCGGAACTCAACCAGCAGCACGGTGAACACGAGCAGAATGGCCGCGAGCAGCACCACCACGAGATTGCGGAAGGATTCCTGCTGCTGCTGGTAAAGGCCGCCGTATTCAACCGTGCCGGGCGGCAGCGATTTGTCCTGGCTCAATTTGTCCTGGATTTCCCTCATCGCGCTGCCGAGATCGCGGCCTTCAAGCCCTGCGGAGACGATGATGTCCTGCCGCAAATCGTCGCGGACCAGTTCCACTTCGCTCGGCTCGACGCTCACGTCGGCAACCTGATTCAGCCGCACGACCGCCCCGTTCGCGGTCCGCAAAGGCAGTTCGCGCAGAGTGGCAAGCTGATCCACGCTTTCCCGCCCGGCGAGAACGCGGATGTTGACAATGCGGTCGCCTTCCAAAACATACGACGCCGTCTGGCCGAGTTGCGCGGTGTTCACGGCCCCGGCAATGTCCTGGACGCTCAAGCCGAACCGCGCGGCGTCGGCGGAGCGCACGCGAAAGTTGATGGACGGGCCGGTTTCGGTCAGGCCGTCAAACGTGTCCACGACGCCGGGAATTTTTTTGATTTCGGCCTCCACGCGCGGCGCGGTTTCCTTCAGCCAGTTCAGATCGGGCGAAAACAATTTGATCTCGACCGGATTGGGCGTCAGCTGCAAATCGCCGATTACGTCGGTGAGGATGCCGGGAAATTCCCAGCGGAACGCCGGGAACTGCTCGTTGTAAGTATGACGCAGCGTGGCGATGACCTCGTCGGTCGAATGTTTGCGGTCGCGCTTGAGCTTGACCGCGAAGTCGCCGCGATACGGCTCGGTGATGAACATTCCCATTTCCGCGCCGAGCCGCCGCGAATAGCTTTCCACGTCCGGGTTCGCGGACAAAATCTTTTCCACCGCGTCGAGCTGGCGCTCCGTTTCGGCCAGGCTCGTGCCCGGCGGCGCCCAATAATCAATCACAAACCCGCCCTCATCAAATCCGGGCAGGAAATCAGAATCCAGCCCCTGATAAATGAATACCGATGATGCGAGCACCGCGCCGCAGGCCAGCAGGGTGAGCCAGCGGAAATGCAGCGCCGAACGCAGCGCGCGTTCGTAAATCCGGATGACGCGTGACAACAGCCAGCCGCCCTCCAGATTTTTCGGCGTGTGGCCGTGCTCCATTTTTTCACGGTCGCGGATAAACCACGCGGCCAGCGACGGCGTGAGCGTGAGCGCCAAAACCAGCGACGTGAGCAGCGACACCACCATCGTCAGCGCCAGCGCGCGGAAAAACACGCCGGTGATGCCGGACAAAAACGCCAGCGGAATGAACACCACCACCGGCGTCAGCGTCGAGCCGACCAGCGGATAAAAAATTTCGCCGATGGCCTCCTGAATTCCCGCCAGCCGCGGCCGGCCGGCGGCGATTTTCACGCACATCGCCTCGACGACGACGATGGCGTTGTCAATCACCAGCCCGATGGACGCCGCGATGCCGCCGAGCGTCATCATGTTGAAGCTCATGTTCGCCAGCTTCATCGCGACGAGCGTGATCAGCACCGTGATCGGGATCGTGACGATGGCCGTCCACACGCTGCCCCAGTTTTTCAGGAAGAAATAAAGAATCAGCACCGACAAAATCAGCCCGAACAGAATCGCGTCCCAGACGCTGCCCACCGAGTCGCGCACAAAGAGCGACTGGTCGTAAAAAAATGCGAGGTGGATGTCCGGCGGCAATTCCTGCCGGAGCTGTTGCAGTTCCTTTTTCAGCGCGGTGGCGATGTCAAGCGTGCTGCCGTCCGCCTGGCTTTGGATGTTCAGCAGCACGGCGTCGCGGCCCTGCGCGGTGACGGACATGAAGGCCGGCTCCGCCGCGCGCGCGACGCGCGCCACATCCCGAACCAGCACCGGATGGCCGCCATGCGCCGCGATCACCAGGTTTTCAATGTCCGCCGCCGAACGGACGCGGCCGTCCACCGTCGTCAGGTAAAGATGATAATTTTCCTCCATCATGCCGGCGGGCGCGAAGAGGTTGTTTTTCGTGAGCGCATCGGTCACGTCCGTCAGGCCGATTCCGGCGGCCTGCAATTTCAGCGGGTCCGCCACGACGTGAAACTCCGGCTCGCGTCCGCCGGTGATTTCCACGCGCGCCACGCCGGGAATCTGGAGGAAGCGCGGCTTCAAATCATAATTCGCCGTCTCCCAAAGCGAGGTGATGTCGCGATTGGAACTCGTCAGGCTGATGCCGATGATGGGAAACGCCGAGAAGGTCACGCGTTCGACCTCCGTGGAGGCGGTCGCCGGCAGGTCGCCGCGGATTTGCGAGAGCCGCCCCAGCACATACAATTCCGACTGCACCATGTCCACGCGCCAGTTGAAAAAGACGTTGATCTGCGCCGAGCCGCGCTTGGTGGCCGAGCGCACCGTGAGCGCGCCGGGAATGCCCTTCATCGCCTCCTCGATCGGGCGCGTGACCGTCGCCATCATTTCGTCGGCCGGCATGATGCCGTTGTTCACGAGGATGACGACGCGCGGAAAATTCGTCTGCGGAAACACCGACGACGGCATCCGCAGCGCGCAAAAAATCCCCGCCAGGCACAGCGCCGCCGCGATGAACGTGATGGACAGCGCGTGCCGCGTGGCGAACCGGCCCAAAGGCGAAATGGCGTCAGGCTTCATTTGGCGTCGGCGGAATTGGTGGACGCAGCTTCATCGCCCGGGGAATTTTGGACGCTGATTTTGGTTTTCTCCGGCAGGCCGTAGGCGCCGACGGTCACGACGGTATCGCCCGCCTTGAGTCCGGGCGCTTCAATTTCAACCCAGCCGTCCTCGCGCAAGCCGGTTTGCACCGGGGTTTGCACCGCCTCGTCGCCCTTGACCAGCGCGATGACGCTTTTGCCGCTTTCATCCGTCACCACGCTTTCGGCCGGCGCGGCAAGACAGTTCGTGTGAACCGCCGTCACGATGCGCAACGGGACAAATTGTCCGGGCCGCAACCCGCTGTCCGCCGGCAACAGCGCGCGCACCAGAACCGTGCCGTTGTCCTTGTCCACATCCGGGCTGACGAACAACAGCGAAGTCGTGGTGGAACGGATATCCTGCCCGTTAACAGGCTGGAAGCCGGTTCGGCTGATTCGCGCTTCCTCGCCGGCCTTCAAATCATTTGCCTCCGCCGACGGAATCCCCGCGCTCACGGCCAGCCGGCTCAAATCCATCACCTCCGCGACGACCGTGCTCACGTCCACCGCCTGGCCGGGCTTGACGTCGAGGCGCGCGACCGTGCCGGACAGCGGCGCGGTGACGCGGAGCAACGCCAGTTGCGCCTCGGCGGCCTGCAAGTTTTTCTGCGACGTGTTTTGCTGCGCGAATAATTCCTTTTGCCGCGCCAGCTCCTGCTCCGCCTGCGCATACGTCGTCGTGCCGGAATCCAATTCCACCAGCACATCGCCTTTGGCCACCTGCTGTCCGGCGACCACATTCACCCGGGTCACGACGCCGGCGGACGGCGCGGCCAGTGGCGCGCCGGCGGCGGGCTGATCCGCCGTGGCAGGCGCGGGTTCAACCGTGCCGAAGCCCTGGACATACCGATGCAGCGTGACGAGTTTGAGCGCGCCGGTCTGGACGCTCACGAGGGTCGGCGTCGCCTCATCGCCGCCGGATTCGGACGCCCCGTCGCGCGATTTGACCAGCGCAACGATGCCCGCGCCGGCGGCCAGCAGGATGACAATGATGGCGATGATGTGTTTGCGGTTCATTTGGAGGAAGAATTGGAATTTTCAGCGGAAATTTTTTCGATGACGGCGGCAATGGAATCGCCCGGCTGTTGCAGCGCGTCTTCCAGCGCCCCGAAAGCCGCCTGCAATTTGGCCTCGTTGTCGAGTTGCGCAAGCTGCGCGTTGCTCAATTCCAGTTGCGCGTTCAACGAATCAAGCTGGTCGCCCGCGCCCGCCTGAAGCTGCGCTGCGGCGGACTGCCGCTGCCGCTGCTCGGCGGCGAGCATTTCGTTTCCGGTCTGCAGCTGTTCGCGCGCCACGCGAAAATCCGCCACCGCGCGGTCAATGTCGCCGATGACCTGCGATTGCAGCTCCATGAATTTTGCGGCGGCCAGTTTTCGTCGCGCCCCGGCCCCGGCAATCGGCCCCTGGTTCTGGTCGAGAACCGGCAGCTCCAGCGTCAGGCCCAGGCTCCATTGGTTGTCGCCCGCGTTGCCGGAATTCCAAGCGTAGCCGGGGCCGAGATGCAGATCGGGATATTGCTTCGCGATTTCCAAACGCAAATCAGATTCCGCCGCCGCGTAATCGGCGAGCGCGGCGAGAATGTCCGCGCGCGACCGCAGCGCCACGCCTCGCGCTTCCGCCGAGGTCAGCGGCATCGCGTCGGGCGGCGAAAAGTCAAAATTAAAATTCCCGCCGTTCAGGGCGGCTTCGCCCAGGCCGAGCGCCTCCGCCAGCTGCGAGCGCGCCCCGGCCCGCTTCGATTGGGCATCGCTCAAATCCAACTGCGCCTTGTTCAGCGCGATCTGTGCGGTGGTGAGTTCGGGCCGGGAAATTTCGCCCGCGGCAAATTGCTGCTGCAGCAATCGCACAATTTCTGTCTGCCCGGCAAACTCTTGTTGCAGCAGGGCGGCGCGGCGGCCGGCGATTTCCATGTCCAGCAGGCGGGCGCGGACGCCGCTGCGGATCTGCCAGGCGGCGGAGACAAAATTCCAGCGCGCGGATTCGGAGACGGCTTCCGCCTCGGCGATGCGTTTGCCGCGTTTGCCGGCGGTTTCAATCGGCAAATCAAACGTCACCGGCACCAGCCACGGACTGAAATTGCCGGGGATTTGCGTGTCGTAGCCGGGCGCGGCCGACACGGAGGGATTCGGCCGTGCGCCCGCCGTCTTCAAGCCCGCCTGCGCGACGAGCCATTGCGCGCGGGCGACTTCGAGGCTCGGATGGTAATAAAACGCAACCAGCGTGAGTTCCGGCAGATCCCAGTTTGTCTCCGGCCAGGACTTCAGTTCGCGGTCGAGGTTTTGTTCGAGGAATTTTTTCAGGCCGACGTCGTCGAGCCGGCGCGACTCCAGTTGCGCCACCGTTTTCTCCGGCGAGAGCGGCTGTGGCTGGTAATGCGCGCAGCCCGCGAGCAGGACGATTCCGAAAATGTGCGGCCAGATTTTCATGCGGGCTTGGCCGCGGTGTCGAGCGGCAGGCGGACGGTAAAGGTTGTGAGTTTGGACGGCATGGATTCGGCCCGGATGGTTCCATGGTGCGCGGAGACGATCCATTTCGCAATGCTCAAGCCGAGGCCGCAGCCTTCGATTGTGTTCTCGTGCGCCGGGTTGCCGCGAAAAAAACGGTCAAAGACGCGCGGCAGGATTTCCGGCGGAATTCCGGCGCCGGTGTTGGCGATGGTGAATTGGGCCGTGTCGCCGGATCGCAGCAGGCTCATGATCACCCCGCCCCGCGGCTGGTTGTATTTGAGGGCATTGTCCGTGAGATTGAGCAGCAACTGGCGCAGGCGGTGACGGTCGCCGCGCACGGAAACCTCGTCGCAGCCCGCGAGTTCCACCTGAACGCCGTAAGGCTCGGCGAGGATTTGCGCGTCGGCAAAGGCTTCGTGGACCAGTTCGTCGAAACGGAGCGGCTCCAGTTTCAGCGCGACCTGTCCGGCATCGGCCTTGGCCAGCAGCGTGAGGCCGTCCACGATGCGCGCGAGGCGGCGCAATTCGTCCAACTGGCTGGCGGCGCGTTCGCGCTCGGCGGGCGGGAGTGATTCGTCGCGCGACGCGATTTCCGCCTCGCCGCACAAGACGGTGAGCGGCGTTTTGAGTTCGTGCGAGGCGTGAAGGGTGAATTCGTGGATGCGCTTGAACGAATCGTCGAGCCGCGCCAGCGAGTCGTTGAAAACCTTCGTAAGCTGGTCCAGTTCGTCGCCGTTGCGGGTGCGCGGCAACGGGTCGCGCAGGTTGCGCTCGTGGATTTGGGTGGCGGCGGCGGTCAGCTTTTTGACCGGCGCCAGCGACCGGCGGGTCAGCCACCAGCCGCCGAGCAACCCCAGAACAACCGCCGGCAGCCCGACTTGCAGGACCATCTCGCTGGTTTCGGAAATGGCGCGTCCCGTCGGCGCGCGCCGATGACCGTGGCGCATTTGCTCGTCAATTTCCCGGTAGGTTCCAATGCCGATGACGACCAGCGACAAAATCAAAATGCCGGCATACCACAAAGTCAGGCGTGCGCGGATGGTCATGGCGTCTCCTTCAACACATAGCCGCTGCCGCGAACGGTGTGCAGGAGCTTGGGTTCAAAATTCGCGTCAATTTTTTCGCGCAGGCGGCGGACATAAACATCCACGAGGTTTGTGCCGGGATCAAAATCGTAGTCCCAGACCTTTTCCAAAATCATCATGCGCCCGCAAAGCCGGTCCGCCGACCGCATGAGGAATTCGAGCAGGCGGTATTCGCGCGCGGTCAGTTCGATTTCCGCGCCGCCGCGCCGCGCCCGGCGGGTCACGGTGTCGAGCGTCAAATCCGCCACGCGGAGGACGACGGGCCGGTTTTCGCCGCCGCGCCGGGTGAGCGCGCGGACGCGGGCGACAAGCTCGGCGAGTTCAAACGGCTTGGGCAGATAATCGTCCGCGCCCAGATTCAGCCCTTCGACGCGTTCGTTGACTTCGCCGCGCGCGGAGAGCAGCAGCACGGGCGTGGTGTTTTTTTGTCCGCGCAACCGTCGCAGCACGCTCAAGCCGTCGCACCCCGGCAGCATGATGTCGAGGATGATGGCGTCGAATGGCGTGCCGGCGGCGGCAAGCAGGCCGTCCTCGCCATTCGCCATCACGTCCACGGCAAAGCCCTCCGCCTGGAGCGCCTTGCGGACAAATGACGCCGTCTTTTTTTCATCTTCGACCACCAGAATGCGCATGATTTGAGAATCGCTGAAATGTTGGAAGGTTGAAACGGAAAAGTGGCGGCGGCTGATTTGTGGGGCGATTCACTACGGCCGGTCTTTTTCAGAAACGCAACCGGCCAGCAGGCTGGCAGCGAGCGTGGAACATGCAATCATTTTAATTTTCATGGCCGTTATTATTCAAGTGCGATTTGCTGGCTTTCAAAATCCAAACCGCGTTATTGAACAGCATCGGAATGAACGCTGCATGAACGGCGCATGACAATTTTGTCATTTTGCCGCACGTTCCGGCGGATGCGTCATGGCCAGGAAAAACGTCGGATTTTCCGTTCCGTGGCATTCCGCCTGCGCGAAGGGAGCCGACCTCAAAGCCCGCAAATTAATTCTTTGTCATAATTCAAAAAGCCATTGAACCGGGGTGCGGGAAATGCAATAACACGGTGAACACAACATTCAACTTAACCTATGAACACTCTATCAAGAATACTGTCCGTGGCGGGAATCGGCCTGCTGGCCGTCAATCTCCCCGCCCAAACCGACGCCCCTTACAAGGTGCTCGACACCGCCCAGCTCATGGGCAACGGCGGCATTGATTACGTCTATGCCGACAACGACGGCCGGCGCGTTTATGTGCCGCGCGGCGGAAACACTTATGTCTTCGACCTGGACAGCCATAAATACATCGGCGCCATCACGAACATCGGCGGCCATGGCGTGGCCGTTGACACCGCCACGCATCACGGCTTCAGCAGCGCCGGCAAGATTGGAATGTTTGACACGCAGACGATGGAAAAAATCAAGGACATTGACGTGCAGGGTCGGCCCGACGGCATCCTGCTGGAACCCCTGACGGACCGGGTTCTCATTTTCAGCCATCAATCGCCCAACGTCACGGCGATTGATCCCAAGGACGGATCCGTCACGGGCACGCTGGATTTGGGCGGCTCACCGGAGCAGGCACAAAGCGACGGACAGGGACATTTGTATGTGGACCTTGAAGACAAGGACAGCATCGCGGTCGTGGACGTCAAGACCATGAAAGTCACTGCGACCTATAGTTTACAGGAAAAAGGCGGCGGACCCGGCGGCTTGGGATTGGACGCCAAAAACCATATCCTGTTTGCCATGTGCCACGAACCGGCCGTCTGCGTCGTGCTCAGTGCCGACGATGGAAAAATTCTGGCCACGCTGCCCATTGGCAATGGCACGGACGGCGGCGGATTCAATCCCAACACCATGGAGGCGTTCAGCTCGCAGGGCGACGGCACGCTGACCGTCATCAAGGAAAGCAGCCCCACGAGCTTTGCGGTGGAACAAACCGTGCAAACCAAGCAAGGCTGCAAAACCCTGTCGCTTGACACCAAGAACAACCAGATCATCGTGGTCTGCACCGAACGCGCGCCCCAAGCGGTTGCCGCCACAAATGCCCCGCCAGCGACGCCGACAAACGCACCAGCAGGCGGTCAACGGCGCGGCTTCGGCGGACGCGGCGGTCCCGGCAATCTCGATGTGCTGTGGGTTGGTCGCTGATTTAACGACACCTTGAAGAAAGCAGCCCGGCCAATCATGGCCGGGCTGACTTTTTAACAACAGGCGCATTCGCCCGTTGTTCAGATGTCAGTTCGTGGTGCCAGACGTTGTTTTGCCATTACCCGCCGTCTTTCCCACGCAACCCTTCAACTGGACGTCCACCTTGAGAATGTGGTCATTGAGCCACCAGACCATGCTCTCATGCAATCGCTCCAGCACCTTCCTCGGCAGGGTTGCAGCCTCGAATTCATTCCTGGCAATTCTCAAAACATGCAGAAACATTTCATGCTCCATCTTGTTTCTCGCGTGGGCCGGGCAGCGGAAACGCTCCATGCAGGTCTCTTCGCCATCGAAATGTTGCCCGGCATAATTCTCCAGAAAGACGAGCAGTCGGTCCGCTTCCGACCGCTCAATCTCCGGCTTCTCCAGGAGTTTTCCAACCTGGTTGACATTGTCGAACAAGACTTTGTGCTGCGCGTCAAGTTCCGGCACGCCTGTCTCATAATCCGATTTCCATTCAAGCATATGTTTGCAGCGTTTATACCAGCCCAAAATTTGAACATCAGTGGGAACATCCAGATTCCATTCAAAATGGAATCTCGCAAACCCGTCACTAAATTACAAATGCCAAATCAGAATGATTTCTGCCCGGTTTTCACACATGGAACGCATACGACTTCCCGTGCGCGCCAAGGCCGGCGCCGTGTCGTTTCGCCATTTTGGAAGCACAGAGACGAGCATGGCTGGCATGGGCGTATCTACCAACTGACTGTCTTTCTCCACTTCTCCACTTCCACCTCTCAACCGACGGTCTCACGGGTTTCGTGCCGTCTGGGGACCGTCAACCGCACTCACGTCCATGCCAGCCAATGCACGGTCGTCCACTTTTCCAGCCTGTCAAGCGACTGCAACACAATTTCGCAAATAAAAAACCTGCCAGCCGTTCGCCACAAACAAAAAGGGCGGCCCGTTGCCGGGTCGCCTTTTTGCACAAATGCTTCTGCCAATTTGTTAATCGTTCCGGGATTCCTCCAGGGCGGCAATCAGTTCCGGCAGCAGAACGCCTTTTGAATACGTCGCGGCGAGTTTCGCCGATGGCCGTCTGTGACCGTCCTCGTCTTTGTGCCGCAAGTTTTGAATTTGTTCCGCCAACACATCCGCTTCGCCGTGCGCGACCCGGATGGACCGGGCTTCGTCGCCGAGACGGTCCAGGATTTCCGTGGCGTGGCTCGGCTTGGGGCCGATGTATATGACCGGCGCGCCCACCGCCAAAATATTGTATATCTTGCAGGGATGCACCAATCCCAGCATCGCGTCGCCCATGACCACCACATGGGCGTCGGCCGCCGACAGCGAGGCGGAAAGTTGCGCCAGCGGCTGATACGGCAGGCACAAAACATTGGCGCGCTTTCCCGTTTCCGCCCATTTTTGCACGCGTTTGAATTCACTCCCGCCGCCGACAAAGCAAAACGCGATGGATTGGTCATCCTTCAACCGTTCCGCCGCCTGCATCAGCGTGTCCAGCGGATGCACCGGACTGTGGTTGCCCGAATACATCACCACAAATTTGTCCTGCAAGCCATGCGCCTTGCGGAACTGTTCCCGGCCCGCCGCGTCATAACACACCTCGTTGTCCTGCGACCACGGCGGGATCACGGCGATTTTTCCCGGTGCAATCCCCTTGGCCACGATCCGGTCGCGCATGAACCGGTCCAGCGCGATGATCCGATCCGCCCTGCGGAAGCTGAATCGCGACATCCGTTCCAGTATTTTACCCATGAACGAATCCGCGCGCAGCCAGCCGGCGGCGATGGCCTCGTCCGGGTTCATGTCCATGACCCAATAACAGAATTTCGCCCGCCACAGCTTTGCCCGCCATGCGCCGATGAAGGATATGAGCGGCGGCGTGGTCAACGCCATGACCGCATCCTGTCGCGGCAGAAAGGCCAGCCGCGTGCAGGCGTTCAAAATGAAGCTGGCGAAATCCGCCGCGCGCCGCCATTTGGCCTTCTTGCCGAAGCGGGTGGAAGAAATGCGGATGATGCGGACGCCGCGCCACGTTTCCCGCGCCGGAAACAATTTCTCCGGGTCATCATACGCTCGCCGTCCGGTGACGACGGTGACTGCGTGCCCCTTTTCCGCCAGCGCCACCGCCAGTTCGGCCAGATACTGGCCGGTGGCCATCACGTCGGGATAAAACGTCTGATTAAGAAGAAGGATTTTCAAAAATAAAACTCACTTTGAAAGGATTAGCATTTTCAATTCCGACCGCACGGCGGCCTCCGCCTCGGCGGCGGTGGCCGGGCCGGACACGGCGATTTCGAGCGAGCGCTGGCCGGGATTGCGCAGGCCCGCCAGCACGGGCGCAAGGCGGTTGCCATAGGTCAGGGTCATGGTTCTGAATCCCTGCGCGCCAGCGCGGTCATCCCACAGGCAGTAAAACACATAATACGCCTGCGGCGCGTCCGTCACCCGATACGCGAGAAAGGGCATCCGCAGGCCGTCGGCCTCAAACCATTCCTGCGACGAGATGGCATTGAGCGTGTGTCCGGCGGCGGTCAGGCAAATCTCCGGCGTGTGATTCTGCGCAAGGTGGATGGCGGTCCGGCCGGGTTTCCAGCGCAGAAACACGGCCTGCCAGCTAAAATCCCCATCCTGCCACGAGGCGCTGCGGCCTTCGTCGTAACGGAGGATCTGCAGGGTCCGTCCCCCCAGCGGCAGTTCCTTGAACGCCGGACTGTTCACCGGCCACGCCACCGTCCATTGCGCCGCCACCGGCACGCGCGCTTCGTGCCAGCGATACCATGCCTCGATGGAAAATTCCGCCAGCAGAATCCACACAGCCAGGAAAAACGCGGAAATGTGGAAAACAGAAAGCAGAAATTCATTTCTGTTTTCCGCCTTCGGCGTTTCAGTTTTCTGTGTTTCAGCGTTTCCGGATGAATTTCCGCTTTCAACTTTCCGCTTTCCGCTTTTCAGCCACACGCCCAGCCCCCAGAGGCTGAAGAAGCACGCCACCAAAATGGTCACGCCCGCCGGATCGTGCCATGACGCGATGGCCGCCACGCCCTTGCGCGCCGCGACCCACACCAGAAGCGACATCCGCGCGACATTGAACAGAAACGACAGCGCAAAACCGGCGAACACACAGACCACGCGGCGCATCGCGCCCAGCGAGTAGAATTCGCCGAGAAACAGAGAGATCATCAATGTCGCCTGAAACGATCGAATTCCGCTGCACGCCTCATCAATGCCCACCATCCCCGTCGCCACCTCGATGACGTTGCCGTGCGGCACGGCGGGAATGCCGAACCAGCCGAGCAGCTCCGTCGTGATGCCGGAATCCAGCCGGGTCAGTCCTTGAATCAATGAGGTTTCAATGTGCGACGGCCAGGGAACGGCCACGAGGAAGAAGCAGACGGGGAAAACAAAATCTGAAACCTGAAACCTGAAACCTGAAACTGGAGGGCGCGATGCGCCCAGCGCAAGGCGGATGAAAATCAGCGTCAGCCCGACCACTTCCAGCGCCAGCGCCCAGCTCACCAGCCGCCAGCCGGGATTCGCCTCCTCAATCAGCCGGGTCGGCGCATAGAGCACGGCGCAAAGCACCAGCGCGAAAATCTGAAATTTGAAACCTGAAACCTGAAACCTTCTTCCTACAGACGCGCCGTCTTCCGCCCCCCGACTGCTGGCCACTGACCACTGACTTCTGACTTCTGACTTCTGGATTTTCTGCCAGATGAGAAACGCGCACAGAAACGGCACGGCCCAGCCGTAGCTGTATTGCGGATTCACCGTCCACTCGACGCGCAGGTCGTTGACAAGGACGAACCACAGCCAGGCGAGCGGCAGAAGCCATAGCTTCTGCAAAAAATCTGAAACCTGAAACCTGAAACCTGAAATCACAAACTCATGTCTCCTTTTGCAGCCGCATCTTGATGTTCGCTAAACCGGGCACACCCCGTAGCATACCCAGTAGCCGAGCAGTTTGAAATACTCGGTGTTGGCGTAGCCTCTCGCCCGTTTCCACTCCGCCTTCCGCTCCGTCCTTTGCGCCGCGTTTTCAGCCCCGCCGGCATTGCCCACAAATCCGAAATAGGACGGATGGGAATAAAACCGGATGTCCGGCGCGTAGTGCTCGAAACACGCCAGCGCGCGCCGCGAATGATACCAAGTGGTCACGATGATGACCCGATGCGCGCCCAGTGACCGGAGCAGAGGGATGGAAAATTCCGCGTTCTCCCGCGTCGTGCGCGATTTGTCCTCAACAACGATGACCGCGTTGGTCACGCCATTGCGTTCCAGCAGCCTTTTGTTCGATGCGTTGTCGCCGCTCCCGCTGACCAGGATTCTGGGTGCCTCGCCCTGCTTGAACAATTCCGCCGCGCGCACGGCCCGGTCGGGAGTGCCGCCCAAAACCACCAGCGCATCCGCCGTCACCGGCCCGCTGTCCACTGTCAGCACCTGCTGCGGGAAAAAGAATGCAGCCACCGCCAGCAGCACCGGCAACAGGCCGGCGGCGAACAGGATTTTCAGGAGGCGATGGCGCTTCATCTTAAAACTGGAAATGTAACCGCCAAGGCGCGGAGGACGCGAAGTAAAAATCAGAAATCGGGAAGGCAGAAAACAGAAATATATTTTCAGCGTTTCAGGTGAATTTCCCTCCGCCGTGCCAATGCGGCCGGATTGCCCCGGTAAATCCCGAACGGCTCAAGATTTTTTGCGGCGATGGAACCGGCGGCCAGCACGGCATGATTGCCCACCGTGACGCCGGGGCCGACAAACGCGGACGCCCCGATCCACGCGCCCGCCTCGACGCGGATGGGTTTCACAATGAGATCGAACGCCGGCGATGTGTAGTCATGATTGCCGGTGCAGAGAAACGCCCGCTGCGAAATGCAGGCGTGGCTCTCAATCGCGATGGGCGCGAGGTTCAGCAGCCAGCATTCCTCGCCCAGCCAGACGTGGTCGCCCAAGGTCAACTTCCATGGAAACGTGATGGTGACGCGCGGCTTGATGACGACGCCGCGTCCGATCTTCGCCCCAAAAGCCCGGAGCACGGCGCATTTCAGGCCGGACAGCTTGAGCGGACAAAGCCGGAACAGCAGCAGGCTCGCCAAAGTCCAGAAACCCTCCTTCAACGGCCCGGCGCCCCGGTCAAAATCGCCGGTGGAAAATTTTGAGAGATCAACATTCATAAAAAACCTGAAAATTGGGGGAAAACAGAAAGCTGAAATATTCAACCACGGAACTGCGCGACGGTTGCGTCGCTTCAGGGGCCGGGCTGGCGGCGGTTCAGCTTGGCTCCACTCAAGACCAGGCGCAGCCCCAGCAACAGCCCAAACCCGAACATCAGCACGCACACGCCGGCTATGACCCACGGAGCATAGGTTGCGGTTTCGAGGATGATTTTGCCGCGGCCGATTCCCTGCCACATGTTGTAATCGAACAGGTTCTTGGCGGCGGCATTATACCTTTGAAATCTCTGGGACAGGTCGCCATTGAACAAGACCGTCGCCTCGTCAATTTTTCCCGCCGACACGAGGTCAAGGAACTGATTGCAGCCCTGAAGATAATTCGAGCGCGTCAGCATTGCCGTTTGGTAGTTTTGCCGGTCTGCCGGTTCAAAAATGCTGGCGGTATAATCCTGCCACAGGGCGTCCGTGCTGTTGGTTTTGACCTGCTCAATCATCTGCGCGCGTTCGGCGGCGGTGTGCGGAAAGAGCATTTCGTGCATGGTGTGCCGGTTGTCATGCATCCGCTCCCCCGCCAGCCCGGTGTCCACCAGTCCGGGCAGGGTGTCCTCCACCAGCTTGCTGGAGTATTCATGCAGTTCACGAACGGTGAACCAGCCCGCTCCCGCCACCGCCAGAAAGATGGCTGCCGCCAGCGCGCCGACTATCATTAGCTCACGTTGAAGCATAATTTAAGTTCTGATATTTGAGATTAAGCCGGAAACCGGGACGGCTGAAAGCAAAATCGCCGTTTAATAAACCGGGGATGGAAATGTGTTTCTGTTTTCCATTTCCGCATTTCAACCTTTCGTCTGGACACAATCCGGTTTCGGCCCGCCGCCCAGCAGCCACCGGTAAAGCCCGGCCATTTCCCGGCCCAGCACCGGCCAGGCGAACTGCTCGCGCACCAGCCGCAGGCCGTTGTCGCCCATCGCCCGGCGCTCCGCGTCGGACGTCTGGAAAAATTCCCGCAATCCCCGCGCGATGCCGTCCACGCCGGTCTCGATGCGGATGGCCGCACCGCGCGCGAAGCCGGCGGGCAGATTGCATTCCGGCGTCATCAGCACCGGCTTGCCATGCGCCCACGCCTCCAGCACCACCATTGGCACGCCTTCGCTGAACGACGGCAGGATGAATCCGCCGCATTCCCGGTAGCACGCCGCCTTGTCGTCGCCAAATTGAGGGCCTAAAAACAAAACGCTGAAATCTGTTTTCTGCTTTCTGCTTTCTGTTTTCGACTCTCGAATGTCCACCCATTCGATTCCCAGTTCATCGCAAAGCCGCTTGAGTTCCGCCTCGTGCCCGCCCTGATCCCAGCCGGCGATCGCCAGAACCCACCCTGCTGATTTCCGATCTCCGGTTTCCGATTTCCGGATTTCGGCCCATGCCTTGAGCAAATTCACCAGCCCCTTCTTCGGATGAATCCGGCTCAAGAACAGCAGGACTTTGCGGCCTTCCGTAAAAGTGGAACGCTGGAATTCATTTCTGCTTTCTGCTTTCGGCTTTCCGCTTTCAACATTTCCATTTTCCGGCAGATCAATTCCATTCGGAATGATGGCGATGGGATTTTTCAGGTCCAACTGCCGCATGGACCGGGCTTCCGCCTCGCAAAGCGCGCGCAGGCAGCCCGCCCCGCGCACATGCGCGTCCTCGTATAAAAAATGCGCCACCGCCTTCTTCCAGCGCGAATGGTGCAGCGCCCACGGATCGAGCATCCCGTGCGCCGAGATGACATACGGCGTGCCTTTGCGGCGGCAATAAAGGCGCGTGGCGACGCTCGGATAAACCCACAAACCGTGCGTGTGCGTCAGGTCCGGGGCAAATTCCTCCAGCGCCTGGCGGAACTGCGGCGAATAGCCGAATTGACGCGGCCCGACCGGACGGAACGCCTTCACCGGCACCGGCGCCCATGCGCCAATATCCGCCGCCGTGTGCTCATCCTCGGAGCCAAACACCCGGATCTCCATGCCTTCGGCCATGAGCGATTGCACCAGCCGGCGCACGCTCTCAAACAATCCGCCGGCATTGCGCGAGACGGAGCCGGTCAGGTTGGCGGTTTTGATCATTTTTTGGGGTGAAGCCATTTCCCGTTATTTTTGCAACAACGCATTCAAAATCGTTCTTTGCAGCAGGGATGGATTTACCGGCCCGGCCCGCAGGGCGCATTCCGCCGCCTGCATCAGCCCGGAGGCAAACCGCTCCGGCCCCCAACCGGCGATGATGCGGGCGCTCGCAACGCCGAAATCGGAAATCGGATATCGGAAATCGGAAATGCGAAGCATGAGTTGCGCAAGCTGTTCCACGTTGAGCGGATCAAAGGTGAATCCATTCACGCCTTCCTGCACCAGCTCGGCGGCGCAGCCGCAGCGGTTGGAAACCAGCACCGGCAACCCGCTCGCCATCGCCTCGTTCACCACCAGCCCCCATTGCTCCGTCGTGCTGGCATGGATGAATGCGCCCGCGTGCGCGTAGTAGGCCGGCAGGTCGGGATACTGTTTGAAGCCGGGCAGCAGCACTGAATTCCGCAATCCGCAATCCGCAATCCGCAATTCAATCTCCTTCCTCAATGGCCCGTCCCCCAAAAGCACCAAATTCCAAATTTCCGCTTTCTGCTTTCCGCTTTCTGCTTTTCCACCTCCAACTTCCATCTTCGATCTTCCATCTTCGATTTGTGCCAGCTCGCGATAGCGCGCATAGGCTTGAATGAGCCTCGGCAGATTCTTTTTCTCAATGAACCGTGCCGATGCCAGAAAAAAGGGCGTGTTTTCAAAAGTGGAAATTGGGAAAGCAGAAAGCTGAAATTGATTTTTGCCTTCCGATTTCTGATTTCTATTTTCTATTTTCTGCTTTCTCCATTTTGCGGTTTCCGCTGCAAAGTAATCATTGTCCACCGCGTCGTAGCCCAAAAACACGCGCTCCGCCGGCATCCCCAGCCGGACCATGTAATCCTTGTGCGGACGGCCGCCCACCAGCGCGGCGGAACACAGCCCGACAATCCGCCGCTTCATCCACTCTTTCCAGACCGTCCGCGCCTCATCCCACTCCGTGCTTTCGGACATCGTCACGACGGGAACGCGATTTTTCACGCCCCATTGCAACGCCGCCAGGGCGTCAGCCAGTGACCAGCCGGGAACAGCCAGGACATCCGGTTTGATTTTGCCCAGCTCCACAAACATTCGCCGACGCAATTGCTGCCGCCACCGCCGGTCATTCGAGAATGTGTCAGTCAGGGTGATCCGGTGGAAATGTTCGCCGCCTTCAACTTTTTCCCAGGCATAGGTTTGTTCCATGCCGCAGGCTTCCAATCCGTATAAATCCACTGCCCGACCGGCCGCGCCCAGCCGCGCGTGGTGGTAAGGCCCCAGCCGCCAAAAGACGACCGCCACTTTGATTTTGCTCAAGGGCATTTCAGGATTTCCCCGGCGACCCGCTGACGAAACGCTTGTCCACAAACCACCGGCGCTTGCCGGCGCGGCTGGTTTCCACATCGCTCACCCGCTCAAAAACGCATTCGGACAGTTCGGCGGCGACCTGGCCGAGCCGCTGACGGATGCGCCGCTCCGCATTCTGGTCAAAGTCTGGTGTGGTCACCAGACGAAGCGTCGTCCCCCGGTTCTCCAGCACCAACTGGATGTTCAACACGCCCGGCTCCTGGTGAATGCAATGGAAAACGGCAACGCTGTGGATCGTTGAACCGGAATCCAGACGGATCATGTCGTTGCACCGGCCGTCCAGCCGGGCAAATCGCGACACATGCCCGTGGGCCAGTTTCACGGCTCCGGCCAGCGCGTCTCCCTGACGATACCGGATGAGCGGCGTGTAACGCCGGTAAAGCGTGGTCACCAGGGCGGCTTCTTCCGTGCCGCCGTCGTTCGTCGCAACGCGTGTTTCCAAAATGTTGTGTTCGGGAAACACTTCAAAAAATCCGTCGTCCAACCGCATCGCCACCTGCCCAAAATCCACGCCGCCGAACTCCTCGATCAATTGGCAATTGAAAGTCCGGCACAGCAGTTCGCGGCTGTCGGGTTTGGGCAGCGGCTCGGCTGCGGGCTGCACAAACCGGCAGCCGCATTTGCCAAATGCCTCCGCAAACTCCGGCGTGGCCCGCACGAAATAGTCCAGCGCCGAGGCGTAGCCGATCAAGCCGGCCGGGCGGAACGACAGGCATTCCCGCGCCATGGCCCGGCAGATTTCCGGGTTCAGCCGGTAGGCATCCAGGCGCCGGTATCCCAGCAGGCGGTCTTTCAATTTCCGTTGGAGGTGGCGGACGTGGCGGCGCCAGCCGGTTCCCAGCAGATGCGAATGGCCCCAGATTAAAAAAATCCGGGAGTCGGGCTGGTAGCCGGCGCGAATCCACAGCGCCAGTTTGAGCAGGCGCAAAACCCGGTCCTCGGATTTCCACATCCCAAAATGAACCGGATTGCCGGTGGAACCGCCGGTCATCCTTTTGAAATCCGGCGGCCCCGAACGCCGCATGAATTTTTCCGGAAAATCCTGCAGGAGTTGCCGGTTGAGTTCAGGAATGTTGTAAAAATCCTCCCACTTGCTGATTTCTTTTGGAGCCTTGCCGAGTGCCGCAAGCTCGGCGTAGTAAGGCACGTCGGTCACACAATCCCGCCAGATCTCTTTGAGACTGGCGAACTGGAGGTCGGGCGTCCGGCGGTCGTCCCAATCCTCCAGCCGGCGCAAATAGGCGGCCGCCGATTGATATTCTTGAACCAACCTCGGAATGAAACGACTGATGTTCATGAGTGATAAAATCAAGAGCTAAAATTGTGTCACGGATGACACGAATTCTAAAATCAGAGACCGGAGGCCGGAGACCTGAAAGCAGAAAACAGAAATATATTTTCAGCCTTTCAGTTTGTCCGTTGTCCGTGGTCCTCTGGTCTTTTCACCGTCCATCGGCTGGTGTGGGCTTGGGCGTCCGAATCGGTTCCACGGCCATCCGGGGTTTGTGCCGCCAGCCAGCCCTGGCCCGTGAAACAACCCCGCCCGCTTCAACGGGCCGGCCCACGCCTTCCACTTCGCCTTCCGCCCTCCGCTCTCCGCCCTCCGCCTTTCGCCCACTCCTTCTCCTCCGCGTCGGCCGGTGATGGGGACGCTCCAGCCACCAGACAATGGCGGAACCGAAAATGAAGGTGTAAAGGGTGATCAAGGTGATGTCCCGGCCCAGGTTAAAAGTCAGTATCAGCCCCAGGGCATACAGGGGGATGCGTCCCACCCTCTGGCCTTCCAGATCAAGCCGCGCCAGTGCGGCCGCCCAAAGACTCATCAGCAGCGCCGCAAAGGCCGGACCCAGAATCCAGCCAAAATTGACAACCCCCTGTCCTATCATCCCCGTCGAGATGGTGGCCGCCACTCCCGCCTCGCCTTGATCCCAAGACATTCCGCGCGCCTCGGCATAATCAATGCCAATCAGCGGCTTTCCCGGCCAGAGCGTGCGCGGGATTGGATTCACTATTTCCGTGAAGTATTCCTGCCCCCATTTTGGTTGATAGGTGCCATCTTTGACGAGGGTGTTGATCCAGCATAGTTCCTCAAACATGTTCAGCCCCTCGTGATGCACCTTCTCATTCTCCTCCAGGCTGAATCCCTGCTCCTGAAGCGCGGAAGCGATGCTCATGTGGGACCGGTTGGCCAGCACAAAGCCGAACCACGCATTGATCAATAAAAAACAGACCAGCAAAACCGCCGTCTTGAGCCACGCGCCGCCGCGCAGCCGCAGAAACACCCAGGCCAGGATCGCCGGCACCAGCACCGCCAGCATGGTGTTGCGCGTGCGGTCCATGATATACCACGGCCAGGTCAGCAGGCATCCAATCAGCGCCAGAAAACGCACCCGCCGGTCCTGCGCCAGCGCGGCCACCACGCCAAAAGTCGCCGCGACAAACATCTGAATATAGCTCGCCAGCGTCAGAAGCGCATCAATGCCGCCCCCGATGCGGCCGCGTCCCCAGGGGTCGGCCTTGTGCCCTAAAAACGGGAAAAAATAATAGGGCGCATCGCTTCCCGTCCGGATCACGGCCAGCACGGCCAGCACCAGCCACACGCCCACGCAGCCCCAAAACATCTGGTTCAAATGCGATTGAAACACGGGCCGGTTGGCGTCAGTCTCCAGCATCCAATATACTTGGCTGCCCTGCTGAAAATGCCGTTCGTTGATCAGCCGGTGCATCATGGGCATCAGCAGCAGAAACGCCGCCAGGAACCATGCCACCTCCCACCAGGCGTTGGATAGCACTGCGGGCGTGAATTTCTGCGCATAATCCCCGCGATAGTCGTTGTAAAGGGCATCGCCCATATACCAGACGGCCACCGTGCCCAAAACCGCCAGCGACGGAAGCCCCGCGCCGTTTTTGATCTGCCCAACGGCCCAGAAAGTTCCGAGCGCCAGCACACCAACGGCCACCCAGAACGACGGCGGCAATGCAAAAATTGTTTCAAACATGACAACGAAATTACAGTCTACAGGACCACGAGACTTCGGACAACAGGATTACAGACACACTGAATAGCTGAAACCTGAACCAAGACTGCTGAACCGCTGATTTCCGCTCGTTTCCGCCAACAATATAACAATTCTTGGCAACATTGGGACAGGTAGGGCGCGCCACTCCGTGCGCGCCGGCGGGCAGCTGCGGCGGGCAGAGGACTGCCGGCCATACCCGCCGATGTGCCAATCGGCGTGGATCAGCGCGGATGAGCGGTTCAAAATCATTTTCACATTTCAGCATCTCAGCTTTGTTGCTTTGTTCCTTTGTTGTTCAACCCGCTGTCCGCTTTCTGCTTTCTGCTTTCAAGTTTTGTTCCAAGATCACGAGCCTTTCTGCCAGCTTGTCGAGCGTGAACTGTTTTGATTTGGCGAGCGCCGCGTCGCGCTGCGACCGCAGCAATTCCGGCTCCTTCAGGTAACGCCGGATGGCTTCCGCTAGCATCGTGGCGTCCCGCGCCGGCACAATAAATCCGTCCACCCCGTCCGTCACCACCTCGCCGCAATGGGGCGTGGCAATCACCGGCAACCCGTGCGCCATCGCCTCGATCTGCGTGATCGCAAACCCGTCCGAAAGCGTTGGCAGCGCAAAAACATCCGCCCGCTCATACCAGCCGGCGGCCTCGTCGCGGTTCACCCGGCCATGAAACACCATGTTCGCCGGGGCCGATTTTATCGCGTCATCGGAGATGCCCGCCGGCCCCACCACATCAAAATGCACTGGCTCGTTCCGCAGCAGTTTCGCCGTCTCCAGCAGATATTGAATCCCCTTGCGCAAAACCACCTGGCCCAAAAACAGCACGCGCAATTGGGGAAAAGCAGAAATTTGGAAAGTAGAAAGCTGAAATTCATCACTATTCCGGGATTTCTGTTTTCTGCTTTCAGATTTTAACTTTTCTGCTTTCTGCTTTTCTTCAAAGCACAACGGCACCACGACCAGTTTTTCCGGCGGCACACCCTGTTTGACCAGCGCGTCAAAGGACCACTGGGAATTGACCATGATGCGGTCCGCCAGCCGCCATTCCTCCTCCCTCCGCCGAAAATAGGCGTCTCCGCTTTCCGCTTTCCGCTTTCCGCTTTCTGCTTTCTGCTTTCTGCTTTTTTCCTTTTCCCTTTCCGCTTTCAGCATTTCAGCGTTTTCTTTCCGCGCCCATCCCGGCCAGCGTTTTTCCTCATCGCGCACCATCTCCGCCTCCACCCGTCCGGGATCCATCTGGCCGAGCACGCAGAACGCACCCCGCTCCTTCGCCCAGCGGAACAATTCCAGCGCCGTGGTGTCGTAGGAAAAAACCACCCTGCCGCGCACATCCGTCCCGCGCCGCGCCAGATGATCCCGCACCCCTTCCGAAAACCATCTCCCTTCGCGGATGAATCGTTCGTAACCGTTTCCGCTTTCCGCTTTCCGCTTTCCGCTTTCTGATTTTGCACCCAGTTCGCGCCCCATCACCTGCCAGTTCCACGACACAATCTCCACCTTCCGACCACTGACTTCTGCTTTCAGAATTTCAGGCTTCAGTGTTTCAGCTTTTTGTTGTGGCTTCCACCTCCCCTCTTCCAACTCCGGATGATGGCGCCCCGCCAGCGAACGCAGTCCGCCGGCGGGAATCCAGCGCGCCGCCCCGCGCACGACCGGTCCCGCCCAGAACCCGGTGAACAGCGCCTCCAGCCGGCCCGACCGGTGCAACGCCCGCGGAATGGCATAATGCTCGCGAGCGCCGTCCTGAACACAAAGCCAGTTCATAAAAACAAAAACAGAAATTGGGAAAACAGAAAGCTGAACCGCTGATCTTCGCTCATTGCCGCTAATTCATTCCCATCAGCGTGGATTAGCGGTTCAAAAGTCACTTTCAGCTTTTCAGGATTTTAGCTTTTCCATTTCCACTTTCTGCCCTCTTCTTTAAGCGTGGTCAGCAGTCTGTGGTTGTTTGTTCCGCTTGCGCTTACAGCCGGAAGACTTCCTTCAACTTGGATTTGATCTGCTGCTGCCGTTCCCAACTGACGGGGCCGAGGGTTTCAGTCAGTGTGTTTTTGTCCAAAACAAACAGGTGATCGCACGGGCAGACGGTGGGGGCGCTGAACCCGTCCGCACCATTCAAGCGCACGTCCGTTTTTTCGGGTTGACCGCGCAGCGTGTAACAGGCCAGACCGTTCACAGCGACACGATTCGAGTCAAGCCGCTCCTGACTGGTGACAATGACAAACCAATGAGCTTTACCGAAGCCGGGAGGTGTCGTTTTCCAGACTTCCCACTGATGGATTTTCATCGTTCGGGCTGTTGCAGGGCGTTTAGCATGGCCTTCTCCAGGCGTTGACGTTCCCGATTGTCATGTTTGTAGGCGTCGGCAAAGTAGCCCTCCGGGCGGGGCGCCTGCATCCGATTGGCAAGGAGCGGCAGGCCCAGCCGGATCGCCTGGCGCAGGACGACCGCCTGCTTTTCCCGGGTGAGGCCGACGACGTGCGTCAATTCGTTCCCGGTCTCCTTGTCCAGATCAACGGTGGTTCTCATGGCGCATCATAATACACCGTTTAGGTGCAAACGCAAGAGACCGGTTGAACCGCAAAAACGCCAAGAACGCAAAGGACGGCGCGCACGGAGTGACGCGCCCTGCCCATGTTTGAGCGGACTCACGTCCGCTGCTACGACATTTAAAATCAGAAATTGAGAAAGCAGAAAACAAAAACATATTTTCAGCGTTTCAGGTTTCAAATCTCCAGTTTCAGCGTTTGCAGCAACTTTGCCGCCTCCAAGACGCCCTGCGCGTTGGCCGCCCACGACGCGGCGGCCTCGTATTCCTCCCAACGCGGCGGCGGCGGCGCGGACAGCAGTTGTTTCATGCCGGCCACCACGGCGTCCGCCGAATCCGGTTCCACCGTGATGCCCAGTTGGAATTTCCGCACCGACTCAATGAGCGGCGATGGCGCGGCCGAGGCCAGCACCGGCTTGCGCGCCCGCGCGGCGATGTTCAGCACGCCGCTTTGCGAATGAAAACTGGACGCGTAGGTCAGGAGCACAAAATCCGCGCCCGCAAAGTATTTCCCCAGTTCGGCATCGGCCACAAAGCCCTCGGCAAAATGGCATCGGTCCGCCACGCCGAGCTGCGCCGCCAGTTCGCGGTAAAAGACGAACGGCCGGTCCTTGGCGGCGGCCACCGAACCGGCCATCACGAGGAACGCCTCCGGGACGCCGGCCAGCGCCCGCACGGCCAGTTCCAGATTCTTGCCATCACGCACATAGCCAAACGCGAGAAAAACCTTTTGCCCCGCCTTCGCGCCCCAGCCCCGGCGGATTTCCTGGGCATTTACCCCCGGGCCGCTGATTTCATAAACTCCGACCGGCACCTGGATGGCGCGGACAAATGGCGGCACCGGCGACGGCTCCGGCAGCCGGTCATGCACCAGCACAAAGTCCAGCGGCCAGTAGGCCAGCCGCACCGAGAGCTTGTGCCACCACGCCGGGCCGACAACAAAGCTGCGCACGGGGTCGTGCAAATTGGCGGCATAGCGGATGCCATAAGCCCGCGCCAGCAGCCAGTGCGGCCAGATCCAGAATGGAGAGAAATATTCCACATACGAATCCAGCAGCACCAGGTCCGGACGGCGCTTCCAGATTTGCCGCGCCAGCACGCACCGGCTGGCAACAATGCGCCACACCATCCTGAATTTTTTTATAAACCGCGAGCCGACCGCCGGCGGCGGATCGCCCAGGCAGGCGATGGTTTCAAATCCGGCGGGCCGCCCCTCCAGAAACGAGGGAGCGACCAGGCAGGTGACTTTGGCCCCGGCCTTTTCCAATGCCCTTGCCTGGTAAGCAGTATGCTCCGCCAAACCGCCACTTGCCGAGGGCGCGAAAATCAGGATGGAGGGTTGCACTTGGCGGCTCACGGCTTTTTGAAAAGTAAAGTTTCCTTTGGGTTTGGCTCGTAAGGTTTGAAAATGGAAGCTGACGCGGCTGGTTCAGCCACCCTCGCCAGGATTGTGGCCAGTTCTTCGGGAGACGTTTTCAGGTCCCGGTAATTTCCCCGCACTTTGCGCCATTCAAACCAAGTGGCCAGCCAGATCTTTCCCCACCAGCTTTTCCCTTGGAGTGCCAAGCGCAAGGCGGTCCAACCATAGAACGCAGCTCGTTCCAGCCAGAAACCCGCTGATGGCAGGGAGAGCCACAGAAACAGAAAATCGTTGCGCAAACACATGCGCGGCACGCGGCCACCGTCATTGTTGGCCCATGTTCCACTTTCGCGGTGGAGCACGCGACTCGCCGGTTCAAAAAGGCAACGCCACCCCTTGCGCCAGGCGCGAAAGCATAAATCCACATCCTCGGCATAAGCCGGCCAAAAGAGAGGGTTAAATCCATCGAGTTCCAGAAATTTTTTCCGATCCACTGCCACGAATCCACCGCTGCAAAAAAAAGTGTGGCAAAATTCCTGTCGGTTGCGTTCATAACCCCACTGGTAACAGCCATGATGAGTTTTTAAGCGGACAGGGCCGCTGGTGAAGACTTGATCTTCCCAATCGCGAGAGGTGGCCGAGACGGCAAAAACATCGTCCGCCTCAAAGTGGCGCACCAGGGGCGGGATGAAGTTGGGGAGCAGCTTCACATCGTTGTTCAGCAAGACGAGCAGGTCTTCCGGCCGTTGTGCCGCCAGCCAGTTGTAGGAAAACAAATACTCATTGGCCGGGGCCACCACCACCTGCACGGAGGGAAACGACCGCTGGATCCACTCCACATCAGGATCCGTGCTGCAGTTGTCCAGCACCAGCACCGTGCAATCGCCCGGGTATTCATTTGCGGCCGCACACGCGGACGGCAGCAAATGCTCCAAATGTCTCCGGCCATTGAAATTCAGGATTGCCAGACAAACAGATTTCATTGGCGTTGCGGTTGGGGATGCTGCTGGAGATGATGCGTCAAGGTCTTTTCAAGACGCAGCGGATCATTGCAGGTCGAAACCAACAGGGAGATGTTTATTATAACGGAGAGATAAAAAGCCACTAGCCGTGCTGAAGCGGACATATATTTTGTCAGATTTTCAGCTTTGTTGCTTCGTTCCTTTGTTGTTAAAGATCCCATTTTGGCCAATTTTTCTGATGTCCCTCCCTGGAGGGACATTCAAAGTAGCGGTAAGAAAGTTCCGAAATGCCGAGAACAAAACCAACAACAACCGACAATAGCCCGCCGTTTCAACAGCGGGTCTGTCATAAAACCGGATCGAGTTTGGGAAGGACGGAAGAAAACACGCCTTTCGCCACCTGTTCTGTCGCCCCTTGCGGGGCTTGTTCCATTCTGGCCGGCACACCCGCAGTTGAAACTGCGGGCTATTGTCTTGCGCCTCTCCGAGGCTAAATCCAACGCTTCACCATGTTTTTGATTCGATCACGGACATTCAAAAGGGCGCAGACATTCACCCGGAAAACGGTTTCCAAAACCTGCTTGAAGGAAACACGATTGAAATCCGCAATGACCCCCATGCCCTGGAAGAAAGCCCGTTCCAGATTGGGATTACGGTTCATCCGTTCAGCCACCGCTTCAATGTTACGCCGTCCATGGACAATCTTGGCCTTGCCATACAAATAAGTTCCAAAATGCCTCAACGCATTGTATTCGGTTGGCAAGACGACCATGCGGATATCCTTTGCCAGATATAAAGCCCGTCTCAACCCGGGCTGGTCCCAAGTGGTCTTTCTCCCCCCATTGCAACCTTGCTGCCAGATTTTGGATTCCCCGTAAAACGCCAGCCAGTCGGCGAAAAGTTTTTTTGTTTTTGATGAATTGCGAAAAGCCACAACGCCCGAATTCACTTCGGGGAAACCGTCCGGCAACGACCATTCCCGATACCAATAGCCCCTGGATTGATCCATCGCCGCGGCAAAATCAAAATGCTCCAGCAAGTCGAACAAATCACTGATGTCCCCGGCCACATAAGTGTCCGTATCCAGAAAAATCGCCTTTTCGTAATCCACCAGTTGAAAACATTCCACCTTGTCCTGATTGGTCATCTTTGGATTGGGAATGATGATGTTCCGGTCAAATAGCCCGGCTCCGCACGGCTGATCGGAGAACAGCGTGGTGTGGATATGAGGAAGATGCTGCTTGAGGCTCCTGACGGACTTCAGCGCCTCCGCCCGGCATTTGTCTCCTGTGGCAACGTAAAAAACGCCATTCATGAATTTACAAAATGTTTTTGAAAGCGCAAATGTTCACGCATTGCTCGGTCGGCTGAAACGATTCATTCCATACATATCCATGCGCCTTCAGGAGCGTGAGCAGTTGATTGCCGCGCCGGTTAAAATCGTGGATTTCCATGCTGATTATTTTGGGTTGGCAACCGGCATTGAGCAATGCCGGCAAAACTTCATACTCTGCAACTTCAATATCAAGTTTCAACCAGCAACCATCGGGCACCGCCGGCAGAATGCAGGAAATCGGATGGGGCGAAGGATTTGCATCAACAAAGCCGGCGTAAGATTCGCCGGGATGAAAAAACAACTCTGCCGTTTTTGACCATAAGGCTTTGGGGACGACTTCCGCTGCTATATTGTTTGCAGCCAGATTTCTGCGGAGTTGAGCCAGGTTTCCTTCATCCGGTTCATAGCACGTCACCTTGATGCCCGGAAAAGTCGCGTGGGCAACGAGTGTGACCAGTCCGATGTTCGCGCCCCCATCAACCATCGCGGTTGGACGATAAGAAAGATTGTCTGGCAATTTACAGCCTCCCATGACCATCTCGCCAAAAACCAAATAATCGGCTTGATTGCCCTGCCGCAGGAAAATGGACAGCGCCTGTCCGGAGATGCGAAAAGCTGCAATAACTTGTCCCTTCCGCGCAAAGCATCCGATCAGCTTAAAAATAACTCCCCTCAGTCCCCGGCGTTTCTCTGACAGGCTTCCAAAACGGGCGCATAAAAACGCCAGCATCCGGCTGCGGAAGCCGATGCCGGCGCCGGCAAGCCGCCACATGGAAATCGAATTTTTAAGCGCGTTCATTGAACCGGTAAGGAGAACCGGGGCTGTTTTCTAATTAGATTGTCCGTTGCCCGTTGTCCCGCGGTCTGTGGTCGTTATCGCTACTCTCTGCTTTCCCCTTTCCCGCCCTTTGCATTCTTTGCGAGAAAATCCGTTCGTGTGTTTCGTGTGTTTCGTGGTTAAAAACTTCGCGCTCTCCGCACCTTGGCGAGATAACCGCCTTTGATTCTGCGACCATTTGACCTCGCAAAGACGCAAAGGACGCAGAGAATGCATTCAGGTTTCCGGTCTCAATGTGTCCGTTGCCCGTTGTCCCTTGGTCAGTAGTCTGTGGTCCGCAACCTGTGGTCATTACTTCCGCCATCCACTAACGCCCCGCTTCACCATTTTTTTGACTCGATCACGGACATTCAAAAGGGCGCAGGCGTTGACACGGAAAACGGTTTCCAAAACCTGCTTGAAGGAAACACGATTGAAATCCGCAATAACCCCCATGCCCTGGAAGAAAGCCCGTTCCAGATTGGGATTACGGTTCATCCGTTCAGCCACCGCTTCAATGTTGCCCCGGCCGTGGACGACAATGGCCTTGCCCCATAAATAGGTTCCATAATGCCTCACGGCGTTGTATTCGGTTGGCAAGACCCACAGCTTCACATCGGGCCGGTGATACAGCAGATGGCGCATGGCCGGCTGCTCGTTGGTCAGCATCCATTTGTCGGTTCCGTGGCGGGACAGCCATTTGCTCGTCTCCAGATAGGCCCCATGCCAGTCTTTGAGCAGCCCGATCACCGCCGGTGTGGCCTTGAAAACCATCATGCCGGTAAACAACTCGCAGAAGGTGTCAGGGATTTGATTCTGAAGTTCCCTATACCAATACCCGCGCGCGGTTTCGTGCGCCCCCGCAAAATCCACCCGCTCCAACAAATCAAACAGCGGCAGAAGGTCGCCGGTGATGATGGTATCGGCATCAATATAGATGGTTTTGTGAAACGGCGTCCGCCAAAGGTTCTTGACCTTGTCTATTGCGGAAAACTCCGGCTTTTCGATCAGAAATGTAAAGTCAAACACCGGATCCACCGCCGGCACCTCGGTGAAGATGGCAATGGCAATGGACGGGTTGTGTCGTTTGACACTCTTGGCAGAGCGGATGGCCTCCTGCCTGCATCCTTCGCCCGTGGCGACATAGACCACGCCCCGCTCTTTGCGGTGGTTTTCTGGATTTGTTTCAATCATGTTTTGCGCGTTTTCAACCAAAGTAATTTCTTTTTGATGCGAACCGGCAATTTATGGCGCCATTCGTGAATCAGCTCGGCCACATATATCAGGCGTCTGCCCCGGACAAACCACTTTTCCGGGAGAGTTTGCGAGGTGCGTATCGTCTGGATGGCCGCCAGCAACTGGCCCCACGCGGCGCCTTCAGTGAACCACTGATGATAAGCAGCCTCGGCCATTTTTCCCCGCTCCATCCATTCGCTTTCATGGGATTTCAAAATGTCATAAAGCTGGTGAATTTTTCTTTCGGGGACAAAGATGGCGAATTCTTTCCAGACCGGACCCGCTGCCGGCAGCCAGGCATCAGAAATAATGACAGGAGCCACCCCGGCTTGCATAGATTCAAACGTCCGAATGCTCGATGCCCCGGCACCGCGCGGACAAAGGACGAATTTTGACTGTGCCATCACTTTCCAATACACGGCTTGCAGCTTCTCCCGATTTTGGTCCGGATTTTTGAAGTGTTCATACTCGCCCGTCCGGTCCGCGACAAAGACATCCTTTCCCGGCCAAGTCGCGCGGAATAGCCTCTTCCTAAGCGAGTGGCTCTTTCTTCCAATAAAGCTGAAAAGATACAGTTTGGGCGTTTCATGAAAAAAAGTGGCGGGTGGCATGGAATTGGGACGCCAGGCCCGGTGTCCGGGGTAGCCGCCACTTTGCATCCGGTTGAAAAGCCCTTTGAACCGGGAGGCCGAGGCATAAACTCCGTGCAAAAAAGACGGGACATTATCCACCTCGCTGTAGCCAAAGCTTTTTTCCGGATACTGCTGCCAGATGCGGTTGGCGCGCAACGACGCAAAGGTGTTCTTTTCCAGGATGCCGGTGATGAGAATCAAGTCGGCGGCGGCGGGATCGGCGACCTCGATGAAGCCCGGATTCCGGGAACGGGTCAGCATGTTCCTCAACAGCGGCGTTTCATCCACCCCGTCCTGCCGACAATTGACAAAGCACACACGCATAATGCCTCAAACTCGAATGGGCATGGCGGCACGCCACATCTCAAAGCCACAACGGATCAAATTTGAGCTGATACCGCAAATCCCGGTTGCGCTCGCCAATCTTCCGCGCCGGATTGCCGGCAACAATCGCAAACGGTTCCACGTCCCTGCTCACCACCGCGCCCGCCCCCACCACCGCGCCTTCCCCAATCTTTACCCCCGGCAAGACCAGCGCGCCATAGCCGATCCACGCCCGGTCGCCAATCACCACGTCGCCGCCCCGGTCGGCAAAGTCCGGCGACTGCGGGTCGTGACCCAGCGTGAGAATGACGGCGTTTGGCCCGATGGAAACATCGTGTCCGGTGCGGATGTGAAATTTCCGGCCATCCAGCAGACAGCCAAAGTTAATGATGTTCCGGTCGCCCAGATGCACCTTGCGGCCGTTCAAAAAGCGGCAGCCCGTCTGCACGCCGGTTCCCGCGCCAAAGTTTCCCAGCCAGCCGCGCAAATACAGCTTGCGCAGACTGCGCGCGGGCATTTGCCCAACCATCCGGTTGTAGCCAAGCGCCAGCAGGCCGCCGGCAAATACTTTAAGGTTCATGGGGGAATCAAACGTAATGCACTAAAAAACTCGATTTTAAGTAGCAGCCGACGTAAGTCGGCTCCATTTTAGCTTCGCTTTTCAGGCGAAATTTGAGCGGACTCACGTCCGCTGCTACTCCATTTCAAAACAGAGACTTGAGACCGGAAACTTGAAACCTGCTTTCCCCATTTCAGCTTTTGACATAAGCGCTTCCCGGAATTGACGGACGGAAAAATGTTCCCGTGCTTTCGCCTGCCGTTCGCTGGCCGTGGCGGCAAGCGCCTCATAATTTTGCTCCAGCGTTTCGATGGCCGCCACCAGGCTCTCCACGTTTTCATCCTCGCACAACACCGCCGCGCCAAACGCCTCCGCCTGCTCCGCCAGCGTGGTGCCGCGCGTTGCCACCACCGGCAGGCCGTGAACCATCGCCTCAATCACCACCCGCGACACACGCAGCGCATACGACGAGCGGCGATAGGGCAGCAGCAACGCCTGCGTGGACGCCAGCCGTTGCGCGTATTCGCCATCTGCAAAATAATGATCCACAATCTCCACGCGGGGATGCTGCCGCAAGATCGCCGGCAGCCGCGCCGTCCCGCCGGAAGTTGTGGAAAAATCTTTCAGCCACTGGAGCACAAACCGGACCCGGCTGTTGGGGAACCGGGCCAGATGCTGTTCCATGGCCGCCGCAAGCACCTCGCTGCCCTTCTCATGCCGCGCCGGACCGTAACAGGCCATCGTTAGAAGTTCGGAGTTGGAAGTTCGAAGTTCGGAAGACGGAGAGCGGAGGTCTGAGGACGGACCGCTGACCACTGACCACTGACCACTGACCTGATATGTTTCCGATTTCGCGATTTCTTCTTTCTGCTTTCCACATTTCTGTTCTGCCTCTCCTATTTCTGCTTTCTGTTTTCTGCTTTCTATTTTTGTAGCGTGCACCGGATGCGGGAAATAGGTGAACGGCAGGCCAAACGCCTGTTCCGCCGCCTGTTTCATGGCGTGCGTCTCCACGCCCAGAATGACTTTGCCGGCGCGGATTTCCGGCTCCAGCCAGCGCAACAATTTCGCCTGCAATTTCGAGGTGGGGCTGCCATCCAGCACTGCGGCATGAATCCCCCTGCGGATGGGCAGGCCGGGAAAAAACAGCAGCACCCGCGCATTCCCGCGCTTCAACCCCAGCTTGACCAGCGCCGCCCATGCCAGCAAATGATGCACAATCACCGTCGGCACAAAGATCACCTCCGGTTCGGGCGCGCTGCGCAGATATCTCCGCACCGCCCAAAAAGTCTGCCACGCATGAATGGGAATCCGCGCATACCGCCGCCACGCGGGCGCGCCGTCGCTCATCTTGACAAAGGCGGATTCCGGCAGCACGGGCCGCCCGCCGAGCTGCTCCCGGATGAACGGTTCCGCGCGCCGCGAAACCAGCAGCGTCACCTCGTCGCCCAGCCTGGGCAGCTCGCGGCAGAAATCCCCCAGATACTCGAACCAATGCCCCCCGCGGCCCTGGAGCGAATCTTCAACAATCAGCCAGCGCATGATAAATCAAAATTGAGACTTGAGACCGGAGAACGGAAATCAGGTTTCAGGTTGTCCGTGGTCAGCAGTCAGGGTTCGCCCAGTCGCTGGTGTAACCAGGCTGGATCACGGCGACAATCCACGACCGCATGAATAAAAACAGTCTTGTCATCCACTGTGTAAAAAATCGCAAAGGGAAATCTTTTGGAAAGCAGCCGGTGATAATTTTTGTATGGCTTCAGGTGGATGCCGCCATAAAGGCGGAGCGATTCGATGTCCACATACAGATTCGCCAGAAAATAGCCCCCAATCCCGGCCTGCTGTGTTTCATAAAAATGAAATCCTTCGATCAAATCGGCTTCCGCCTGATCGAGTATTTTGAGGTTCATGAAGTCTGCCCGGCAATTCTGCGTTTGGCGGTTTCCCAGTCGGTGAACCGCGCTTTGCCATCACGAACCAGCCGCTCGCGTTCATCCAGAAGCTCCTTGTGCCATTGGAGCATGGGCAGGCCGGCTTCGCGCCGGCATAAATCATCCCACAACGTCTCCATCGCGAGCAGCTTTTCCTCCAGCGTCATCTGGTCTATTGCGATCAAAGCCATGCCCCGAATTTACATCAGGGATATGAACTGGCAACCTTGTTTTTGGGTCAGATTAATGGAGCCGGGACAGAATCAAAAATGAGACCGGAGACCGGAAACCTGAATCAATTCTTTGCGCCTTTGCGAGAAAACCGGTCCGCATGTTCCGTGTGTTTCGCAGTGAAATAAAATCCGCGCCCATCGTGCCCAATTGTCAGTAGTCAGGATGTTGGAGATTGGTAACGTCACATTTGTCATGATTTGGCGCGTTTTGGCGTATTTGTCACTGGTTTTGGGCGCGTGCCGGGGTTTCGGTGCAGGGGAGCGCGGTGATGATGCAGACAAGGCAAAACAGAAATCGAGAAATCAGAAAACAGAAATGTCGATATGCTAACATCAAAATCAGAAATTAATTTCGACTTTCAGCTTTCCATATTTCCGCGTTTTAACCGAACCGCCAAGGACGCGAAGGGCGGCGCGCAGGGGGCTGGCGCGCCCGGCCCATGTTTGAGCGCACTACGCACAAAGTGAGACCGGAGACCGGAGACCGGAGACCGGAATTTGAGCCACAGATGAAACACGGATGGGCTAGTTTGAGCGGACTCACGTCCGCTGCCACGCAATTTCAAAGCAGAACTTGGGAAAACAGAAATCATCAGACTAAGGCTGAAAACCGGAAAGCGGAGGGCGGAAATCAGGTTTCAGGTTTCAGGTTTCCGGTCTCAGGTTTTTCGCAACCACGGCAGGCGAACCGGCGCCTCATGGGAATAACCCAGTTGTTCCAAAAGCCCGATTTGTTCCGGTGTGATCGGCCCCATGCGGAATGATCCATGCGCGCGCCCACCTGTCAACCGCTGTTGCATGCCGCCGCGCCAGCGCCCGATTTTCTGCCGCCAGCGGCAGACCGTGGTGGCCAGCCCGGCAGGAGCCAGCGAGCGCAGTTGATTCATCAACTCCTCATCCGAACGGCAGGAGCCGACGTGAGGAGGCTCTGACTTTGATTGAACTGGAGCCTCGTTACCTCGGCTGCCACGGGGTTCTGAAATTTGCACCGATTGCAGGTCTTGCAATGATCCCCACAACCGGTGGCGATAACCGGACCACCGCAATGGCTCGATGCCCTTGATCAAGCAGGCTTCGCGCGCTTTGAGCAGAAACCGCGCCCACTCCCGCAAATGCCGCCCGGCCCATTCCTTGTTTTCTGTGATCTTGCCTGCATCGCCCAGCCGGTAAAATTCAATTGTTCCCGGTGTGTGCATCACTTTGGCATCTGCCAGCAGGCAGGCCAGAAACATGAATTGGTCTTCTCCCACAAACAAATCTTCAGGAAAACCGCCCGCCTTTTCCACGATGGAACGGCGGAACAGCGCCGAGTGCGGCACAAACGACCAGCAGGAGAGCAAGGCCTTGATCAAATCCGGTTCGCGTGGAAGCCCGTTTTGCTGCAAAACATGGTTGCTGGCGGCAAACCGTTTATCCGCAAACCGTCCTTGAATCCATGGACTGATGGCAATGTCCGCCCCGGTGCTTTCCAACGCCGCCAGTTGCACCGCCTGCTTGTTGGATGCCGCGAGATCGTCGCTGTCAAAAAAATGTATAAACTCCCCGCGCGAGGCGCGAAAGCCGGCGTTGCGGGCTGCTGCCGGCCCCTCATTCGCCTGACGAATGAGCTTAAATTCAGGTTTCTGCTTTCTATTTTCTACTTTCCAATTTTCCAACGTTTTTTCCGCCACTTCCGCCGTGTCATCCGTGGAGCCGTCATCCACCACAATGATTTCCTCCGCCGGCCGCGTCTGCATGAGCAGGCTGTGCAACGTCTCGCCAATGAGATGCTCGCGATTGTAGGCGGGGATGATGACGGACATCTCCATAAAAAATCAGAAACCAGGAAATCAGAAAATGGAAATCAAAAGCTGACAAACTGAAACTTGAAACCTGAAACCGGAGAAGCGGGATCAGGCCCGCGCTCCTCTACCGGCCACGGCTTTGGTTGAATGGCTAGGGAGGATAATTTCACCAAAACCTTTACAGTTTTTTCCGCCACCATTTGTGTTTAAGCGAAATATAACCCGCCCGGAATAATAGATAAGGCAGCAAGCGGAGACATCGCGCATTAAAGTTCAATACTTCCTTGAATTGCATGGCATAGGGATTCCGAAAAACACCCAACCCGTCCACATAAGCGGAGTAATCACCCATTGGGCGCGTGTTGACTGTGTTTCCTAACTTACGGGCAAAATCAAAACTGTGGTTGTGAATGCAATAGACCTTTGGCCCGACCAATCGCGTAAAGTTTGCCGGAATGTAGTGATATTCCGGAGGCAAAATGGAGAATTTGATGTTGGTGTGAAAAAGCGCACGGCGAAACGAGGGCTGATCCGCCTTGATGCCATGCCGGGCATACAACGAGTCATATTCAGCACGCCAGTTCTTCAACATTTCCATGACGGCATCGCTTTTTCGATAGGCAATCAATCCACTGCTGACCTCCGGAAACGCGTTGGGTATGTTGGCTTTTTGGCTTACCGGCCCCAAACCCAATGAGGCTTCATGACTGGCCAGCAAATCCGCCCCGCCCAATCCATCAAAAATATCATCAGGACAATGGAAAAAGGATATGTCCGAATCCACATAGATTGTTTCATCAAATGGCGTTCTGTCCAAATTGAGCACCTTGTCTTGATAGGTGAATTTTGGGTCGGTAATGTGGATAAAATGGTCACATTCAATGGCAGGCTTTTCATCGCTGGCGATGCAGATGGGCAGTTTGGTGTGTTGCCGCAACTGTTGGAATGAAACCAGCATTTCATCCCGGTATTTTTTGCCGGTGACAATGTAGAAATATCCTTTACTCATAAATGCTTGAATTCTTCTGCCAGTAGCAGATGCATCAGCAGGCTGTGCTGGCCTCATTTAAGACCATTCATCGCCGAGGCATAGGCGCGTTCAAATCGCGAGACCACCTTCGGCCAGAGAAAATCATCCGAAACACAACGGGCTTTTTCCCCGATGGCTCGCGCTTCCCCGGGTTGTTCCAGCACCCATTTGAGCGCGCGGGCAAGTTCTGCGGCATCCACTTCAACCTGGTTTGACGTCGCATCGGACGGTCCCACCAGCAACGCTGCTCCCTTGCGCCCCAGCAACTCGCGCAAAACGGGCAGGTTTCTGGCGACGGAGATTTTTCCATAGCGGGCCGCCTCCATGAAAACCAGCCCGAACGACTCCCCCTCGGACGGCACACAAAGAACATCGCATGCGGCCAGCGCATCGTGTTTTTCCCCGTCATCGGCAAAGCCGAGGTCGAGCAGTCCCGGCGCATCGGCGGCGGGAGATTTTCCCGGCGGACCAAGGGCCACGAGCGCGGCCTTTGGATGAGCCTCGCGGACTTTGGCGAATGCATCCAACAGCAGCGGATACCCCTTGTCCGCGCTTTTGCGCCCCACAAAAAGGATGATCGGGCCGGTCAGACAATGACGGGTCCGGAATCGTTCCGCAGAGCCGTCCGCGCGATCGGCAATGCCATTGCCAACAATGTCGAACGCCCCATCGAGACCGAGTGAGCACAGGGCGTCGCGTTCGTATCCGGTATGCACCAACAAGCGGTCCGCCCGGTGGTAAAGCTCCAGATCAATCGCTCCATCGCCCCATTGGCCCGGGTGCGCCGTGGGCTGGACCACAAAGGGAACCTTTAGTTTTTTTGCCGCCGCCGCCGCCGCAAAACCGATCATTTCCGAACCCTGGCCGATGTGGTGAATGACGTCCACACCGCGCAAGGCACGGGCAATTTGTCCCGCATAAACAAAAATATAAAGCCTGATTCCCAAGTCACGTGTCATCGGCCGATGCACGCACTTGTAAATGACCCACATCAATGGATTCAGCCAGCGGGGATGGCGGACAATGTGCGCCTGGTCGCTGCGGATATTCCGGGCTTCCGAAAAATAAAAGGCGTCCTGATAGGATGGCACCCGCGTGACCGCGCGTGTGACCACGACGGTTTCATGCCCCAGCGATTGCAACTGGCCGACCAATTCGGCGGCGTGATGCTGCAACCCTCCCGAACCGGGCGTGAACAGCCGGATGGTAAATCCGATCCGGAATTTTCTCTTCAGTTCTGGCATCTCTTGTCCAGCGCGCCTTTGATGGCATTGACCAGCGTTTTATGAATCTCGCCATGGTCAAAAATACCTTGTGCCGCCGACCATGCTCCCCGGGCCTGCTTCTGCCACGGCTCCGGATTTCTCAAAGCCTGCAATGCCCCGACCACCGCCGCCACCTCATCCGTTTCTACCGACATCCCCGCGCCGGTTTCGCGGGCCACGCGCACCGGCTGGCAGTATTCCGGCCCCCAGACAACCACCGGTTTGGCAAATTGCACGTATTCCAAAAACTTGGTCGTGAAGCTCGTTCGCATCATCAACTCCAGTTCCCGGCCAAAACTCATCACCGTCAGACACACATCCGCCGCACGCAACCGGGATTTGAGTTCGGCATACGGCAGCAGCCCGCGATAAATGCCTTCGGCCCGCATCCAGTTGAAATCCGGCTCCGGCCAGTCGGGCGGCGGGCCATAGACCTCAAATTTGATCCACGGCAATCCGGCCAGCGCTTTGGCCAGACGCAACACGCTGCGCCCATAATCCCGGATGACCGTTCCGGCGTAAATCAACTTGAGCGGACGGCTGGCGGACGGCGGAATAAAATCCGGCACAAAGCCGGGGTCGCGCGGCGCGGAACAGGGATACAAAACCGGCGCGCAGGGATGCGGCCCCAGTTTCTCCCGCATCCCGGCACTGGTGCAAAACGCGACCAGGCTGGCCTGATACAACCGATGAAACCGCCTGTCCAAAAGGGCGGCCACCGGCGGAAACGGCTTTTCCAGTTCCAGTGTGAACTGCCCGCGTGGCCACCAATCCTGAAAGTTGGTGATGATCGGAACATCCAGCTTTCGGGCCAGATGATACGCCGTCCAACTCAAGGTATTGTCGGCCACGGTGAACACCGCGTCCGGCTTGAAAGTTTGCGCTGCCGAAAGCACTTCCGCCGAAATGTGCGCGGATTCAAACACCATTTCAAACTGCCGCAACCAGCGGGAAAATCTTGTGTTGGACAGGCGAACCAATGCCGGATGCCGTTTCACCCGCAGGCTGGGAAGGGTGGGATGGTTGAATGCGCCGGAGGTCGCCACGAACAAATCAAAATCGTCATGCTCGACAAAATGCCGCCGCATGGCCAGGCACGCGCCGCCGTTCTCCGACGGTGGCGTCCACGCCAGATAAAACAAACGCGGCTTTCTGTGGTTCATGGAAAACAGGCGAAGAATTCAATATCACTCCAGCATGGTGGGAAAGTGCAGCAATAATTTACAAAATTTGCAGCTGAAAATGTAGAATTTTAAAACTGCCTCCATTATTTTCTCGAACAAACGCTTGAAAGGGCATATCGCGTAGAGACTATCCACCAAAACCAAGCATCTTGCCAACCCCCGGGGTGGTCGGCAAAAAAAATGGTTTTTGTTCTTATCTGACTCGTAAATGCGGTTCCAAACAGGATCAAAGTGGAAACGAACGCATCCCGCTTTAATCATATCTGTTTCCGATTGTTTGTCTAACCAGTTTGGATGTTCCACCAAAATGCTTGTCATGTCGATGCCTTGGGCTTCGTAGTTGGCAATCCAATCACGCTTAAAAGTTTCGCTCTTCATGGATCGAATACGGTTCTCGATAAAATCGTAACGATACAAGGCGCGTCGTTGCATCAGATTTCTGGAAACGTGCAGATTTTCTTTTACACAATAGAACCTGTTTTTCGCCGCCTGAAGTTCCCACCTGACAAAAGAGTAGTGCAAAACTCTTATTTGACTGGTGGCCAACTCCGTCCGTTTAGGCTGGATTGGTATGCGAACACTATGAATAAAATCTCCAGAATGATCAATTCCATCATCCACACAACCAAAAGTCCATCTATCGTGAAATAGCACTTGTTGAAAGCTTGGCAATATCTCAAGCCTGGGCATACATAAGACAGTTCCTGGCGGTGATTTAAGAACTGAACCCCATTCCGGTGAAGTAAGAATGTTGGCGGTGGGTATTTCGTCCGCGTCAAGCGTGAGAAATATCCGCCGCTCTGCCTTAATCTGCCTTCCGAATTCCAAAAGCTGCTTCTGACGCTGCCCTTCGTCATAGGAAGTGCAAAAGTTCTCGTGAACGACTGCCTTACGAAAGCGTTTGGCTATGGCAACTGTTTCGTCTTCAGAATTCTGATCGAGAATGATTATTTGATCAGCGAACATCGAACAACATTCGAGAAATCGCCGAATAATGCGCGCTTCATTTTTGGTGGGGGTCAGGACTATGACGACGGCTCTTGAAGAATCCGCTTCCAGGGCTTGGTTTAATACTGCCTCTTTGTTCATATGCGTGAGAATTTATGTCAAATAATTAAAGTGGCCTGTTTATCATAATTTACATTTGTCGATGCTTTCTGTTCCCATTGCGCGAAGGCAAGCCAACGCCTTTAAGTGCCCACGCACCCCCGCCTGGCGGATAGTTTCCTTTTCGCATCCATTGGCCATAGCCTCGAGTCTGGCTTGAATGCGGCAAATAAGGCGCAGGAGCAAAGACCTTCTCATGGCTGGCACAGCCTTTTCAATCTCCAAACTTGGTTCCGAGTGGATCGCCGCCAGTATCGTTGAGGAATATGCCGTGCCCTCAACCATGCGGGCCATGTAATTGATTTCAAAACGGCTCGCGGGAATCAAATGCTTGAGACTCAAGCATGAACATCTCGCCGTCGCAAACCCCATATTGACACAGACATAGGCCATATCGTCGTCTCCACATCCAGTAAGTTGAGTTCCTTTGCGATCCAATAAGAGACGCAACGGATCGGTGGCGACAACAGAAGCATATTCTTTCGCAATTTGTCGCCGGATACACATTCCCGCCCCAACCGGACGGGTTGCATTGGATTTAAGATTTGACCACACCGTGCGCGGAACGCGAAACAGAGCAAAATAATTCATGTAAGGCTTTGCCCAATCCGGAGGTGGAGTTTCATATTCAGGCAGACAAGCCCCACCCCACATGCCGAAATACGGTCGTTGGTGACCAATGTGGACTGCCTGCTCCAGATAGTCGGGTGCCAGCACATTGTCGTCATCCACAAAAACCAGCAATTCAGCCCCGGCTTCCCTGATTCCGCGCAGGCGGGCCGGTGTCAACCCCAGCGTCTCCTCGCGGATATGGCGCGCGCCCGGATGCCACGATAAATCCCGCTGGCCGGCCAGTGGTTCCGCGGAGGCGTTGTCAATCAGCAGCAATTCCCATTGCTCCTTTGGCAGCGTCTGCGCCTTGAGCGCGTCCAGCGTCCGCGTTAAATAATCCTTTCGCGGATTGTGGGTGCAAATGATGACGGAAAGGTGCATAAAAAAATTGGAAATCAGGAAAGCAAAAAGCAGAAATCACAATAAAAAGGCTGAAACCGGAGACCGAATGCCTGAAACCTGAAACCTGAAATTGAGCCACAGATGGACACGGATGAAACACGGATTCCAAAAAGCAGACGGAAGTCCCGCAGGGACAACCGACAATAGCCCGCCGTTTCAACGGCGGGTCTTGTCATCAAACCGGATTGAGTCCTGAAAGGACGGAAGAAAACATGCCCGTTCTGCCGCCCCTTGCGGGGCTTGTTCCATTCTGGCCGGCACACCCGCAGTTGAAACTGCGGGCTATTGTCTTGCGCCTCTCCGAGGCTGACCGGGTTTGACTGGGTTCGTCCTTTGTTGCTCAAATGTGGTCTTGTGGTCGTTATTTCTTCTTTCCGCTTTCAAGTTTCAGGTTTCCGCTTTCCTGCATTTTGCCCAACTTCCAGCAAGAGCTTCAATAGACTGCCACACGGATCGGGGTTCCGTTTCGCGAGGCAGCCTGCCCGGGCGGCCCGGCCCATTGCCTGCCAGCGGTCGCGAGCCTGCCACGCCTGCTCCAGGGCAAGTCGAAGGTGATGGACGGTGGGCGCCTCGGCGATGAAACCCGTCACGCCTTCCTCCACCCAGTCCGGATTGCCACCCACCCGGGTGACCAGCACCGGGCGTCCGCAGAGTTGCGCCTCGATTAAAGTCAGTGGCGTCCCCTCGGAATGCGAAGGCAGGACCAACAGCTCATGCTTGAGCCAGACTTCGCGCTGGTCGCGGAAGTGTCCCACGATGGAAACTTTTTGTTCGAGCCGGCGATATTTGATGAGTTCCCGGAGATAGGATTCATCCGGTCCCTTGCCGTAGAGGGTGAGGGAAAAATTCCGGTCGAACCAGGGAGCCTCCGAAAGCACGCGCAACAGCAGGTCCTGTCCCTTGTCAACGGTTTCGAGCCGCGCGATGCACGCCATCGAAGGCGCCGGGTTCGCTTCCGGCCATTCAACCGGACTCAAATCGGTCATGTTCACCGGGTTTTGAAACGCTTGGGTCTCGTTGTTCATCGTGTTGTATTCGGTAGCTCTTGCAATCACCGGGCACCTGTCCACCAACTCAATGCCTGGCCAACCACCATCCCATTTGGCAGATCCATGGCAAGATATTCGGACGCATCCTTCAGATTCTCATGCGCCACAAAACACACGCGATCTGCGGCGTTGAAAAGAGACCTGGCCTCCGCCCGGCGCTCGGCGGGAATCCGCGCGTAAAGGCGGTTGCTATGGCACAACAAAACAAATGGGGCCGGCTGCGCGGCAAGCCACCCAGCCAGGCCCGGATAATTCAAGGCGCAATAAGTGCCTCCCTGATTCACAAACACCACGTCCCAATCTCCGTCAAGCAGCGAGCGCCATACAAGCTCCGGCTTTATCTGTTTGCGCCGGAGCAGCCGGTTTATTAAACGGGCCGGAATGGAGCGGCGCTGGTTGAACCGGGGCCGCAACAACAGCCTTGCCCCGCTGGATTCCAGGCTGGCCAGATCCGGATGCAACGCGCCTTCCTGCCCGTGGCAGATTGTCACCTGATGTCCCGCCTTGAGCGCAAGCCGGGCGGTGCCCGCCCCAAACGGTTCACTCCCTCCCCAACCGTCCAGCATGGTGATGAACAAGAGTTTCATTTCAACTGGTTAAGACGCGCACACAAAATCTTTCTGATACCCTCCAGAAATCACACTAAAAGGTGAAAACCTTGATTTGCATAATCATTTCCGTTCCGACCTCCGACCTCCGATCTCTGACATCTGCCTTCTTTCTGCTTTCTGCTTTCTGCCCTCTTCTTTGGGATGTCAGTCATTGTTGCGGGCGGGCAACGCTTCGTTGCCGGGGCGCACCCGGTCGTTGCGGATGGACAACGCCTCGTTGCGCCGGGACACCGGCTTGTTCCGGACGCGCACAGGGTCGTTGCGCGCACACACCGGGCTTGAGCGGGTGGAAACAGGGCCGTTGCGGACGCGAACAAGGCCTGTTCCGACGCGCAACGAATCGTTGCGGCTTCCCGCACGCCCGGTTTGCAAGGCCTCTTGTGGTGCCATTCTAAAAATTATTTTTTCACCCTCCGCGCCGGTTGCCGCCGCGAACCGATCTAAGCCGTTGATTCAAAGCCATTTGAGTTACGACTAATAAAATTCATTAGAAAAATGAAAATCGTAAATACGGCCCTTGCAAACCACAATGGAAGGTGTGAGACTATCCATGACGCCACCACTAATGGTGGAAAGTCGCGATTTGGGGTGTGTGGCACTGCCATTTGCCGCCTTTCTATAGGATGGGTCGGTTGAGTAATCAGATTTCTCCAGAATGGATCTGGAGAGGAAAACAGAAAGGAGGTGAAATAGCATGGCTACACAAAATCCTAAACGGACGGCCAACAAGCTGCAAAAGCTGATTGATGCCTGGACGACGATTCGCCCTGCGAAGTCGTTTGGCGGCATGACGCTGGAGCAGTTCAAGGCCCAGGTGCAGCCGTCGCTGGCGGCGCGGGATCAATTGGTGACCCTGCGCAATCAGGCGACGGATAATCGGACGCAGCGCCAGCAGTCGGATGACGCCAGTCTCGCACTGGCCCAACTGGTGGTGAACTCGGTCAAAGGAGACCCGGCTGAAGGGGAAAACGGTTCCCTCTACGCGGCAATGGGTTACGTTCCGAAAAGCGCAAGACGAAGCGGCCTGACCCGCAAGGGCCAAACCACTTCGTCCGTTCAAACGGCGGCAGTCGCACCGGCTGCCACGGCGACCGCCAAGTAAGCGGTTGTGTCGGTCCACAAGGGCCGGGTCCTTGCACGATCCGGCCCCCTTTGTCTCAACACAAGGTTGGGCCAAAGGGTTGTTTATCCGTGGAAATGGTGTTTCTTCACCGCTGCTGCCTGTTACGCGCTCACTATGCATCGCAAGGGGTGTATTTGCAACAAAAAAACGCGGGGCGCACAGGGAAAAAAGTGAGATGCTCACACGCCTAAAGGCTGTAATCTGGAAAGCGGACATTGGAAATGAAACAAGCAGTCCCCTCGCAAAGACGCAAAGGCGCAAAGTGACAAAGCGCCAATGATTTGCAATCAGCGCGGATGAGCGGTTCAAAATCATTTTGGGTATCAGCGTGTCAGCTTTTCGGCTTTTCAGGATTTTTGCTTGTGGTTTGTTCCAGCCATTTGCGGCAAAGAGTAGTTGACTACGGGACTACGGGACTACGGGACTGCGGACTGCGGACCCGGCTTAAAACCGGATGAACAACAAAGAAACAAAGGCACAAAGTTGAGACCGGAGACCGGAGACCGTATCAGCAGAAAACAAAAATATTACGCTTATGGAGTCATCAATGCTTTTGGATCGCCTGTCTGCCCATTAACTGCTCGATTTTCTTTCTTAGCCTATCCGTATTTCGCTCGAAAAGCCACCAGATCGCCGAAGCGTAAATGACAACCGCCGTCAAAATTCCCGCGAACCCGGACGCGCTGCCAAGTCCGGGCGACACCTGCCGGCCTTGAAAAATCACAAAGAAGAAAAACGCCAGCAGCGGGAAATGAACCAGATACAGCGTGTAGGAAAATTCGGACAAACCGGCGGAGAGACGGGCGTAGAGGGCAAAACCTGAAACCTGAGGCCGGAGACCGGAGAGCGGAGACTTGAAACCTGAAAGTTCACTCCGCACGGCCAGGCCGGCCACCAGCCCGGCGAACCCCAAGCCCAGCAATAAATCATTCGCCCCGCCCAGCCTGCCCATCCGGCTGGCGGCCAGCAGCCCCAGCGCCAGCAGACCGCTCCCGGGAATCCACAGTGGATGCGCCGCCCAGCTTTTGACCCGCCCGTTTTGAATGAGCGCAAAAACACCCGCGCCCAAAAGCCAGACCAGCCCGCCCCACAGAATCGCCCCCGGCAGCAAAACCATGACAATCAAGGCAAGCGCGAAACAGGCAATGCAGCAAAGGCCATTGCGGAGACCGGAGATCGGAGACCGGAGACCGGAGACCTGAAACCTGAAATCTGATTTGAAAAACATGCCCAAAACGAGCGGGAACAGCAGGTAATACCAGAATTCGTTCGCGAGGCTCCACAGCGGGCCGTTGGTGCCGAAGCAATTCACCGAGATCGTCTGGAGAAAAAAGGCGTTGCCCAAAAACGTGGACGGGTGCAAATCCGCCGGGGCGCCCGGCGCCGGCCCGGAATTGTATAGCGCGCGGAAATCGCCGTGGTATCCCGCCGCAAACTGGTGCCGCCCCAGTTGATCCCAGAACAGGGTGAGCAGCAGCGCCGGAATCAAAACCATCCAGAGCCGCGAAAGCCGGCGCAGCGCATAACCGGTCCACGACCATCGCCCGGTCTGGCGCGCGGAGATGACGCTGCCGCCCACGAGAAAACCGCTCAACACAAAAAAGATCATCACGGCCTGATGCCCCAGGCCCGTCACAAAATAAAAGGCGCGCTCCGGCAGGTTTGGCGATTTGAGCTGGGCAAAGGGAACGAACAGGAACGCCCGCAAATGCTCCAGGCAGACCAGCAGCGCCGCCAGCCCGCGCAGACAATCGAGATGAACCAGACGATGCTTCACTTCAAAACTCCAAAATTAGAAATTCAGAAATCAGAAAACAGAAATGCCGACATGGACTACGGGACTACGGACTACGGACCACAGACCGCAAGACCATGGACTCAACTTAAAACCGGATGAACAACAAAGGAACCAAGACACAAAGTTGAGACCGGAGGGCGGAGAATGGATAAGCGAAGTCAGTGGTCAGCAGTCAGTGGTCCATGGTCCTGTTGTCCTTGTTCAGCTTTTCAGCTTTGTTTTTTGCGCTCTTTGCGTCTTTGCGAGAGATCTATTCGTGTGTTTAGTGTATTTCGTGGTAAAAATTCTTCGCGTCTCTTGCGCCTTTGCGAGAACCGGCTCTCCATGTTTCAGTTTTCTGCTTTCTGCTTTCCCGATTTCTGATTTCAGGTCTCCGGTTTCAGGTCTCAAGTTTCAGGTTTCGAGATGTCTGCTCTCTTCTTTCAGTTTGTCAGCTTTTCAGCCTTTCAGCTTTTTCCTCGACGATTTTTCCGCCGTCCAGCCGGATGATGCGGTCGCAGCGTTCCAGCGTGCTCAACCGGTGGGCGATGGTGATGATGGTGAGCGTTCCCTGCAGCCGGTGGATGGTTTCCATCACGGCCTGTTCGGTCTGGTGGTCCAGCGCGCTGGTGGCCTCGTCCAAAATCAACACCTGCGGACGGTGATACAGTGCGCGGGCCAGCCCGATGCGTTGGCGCTGTCCGCCGGAGAGCCGCGCGCCCCGCTCGCCCACGCTGGTCTGCATTCCCTGCGGCAGCTCCTTTTCGATGAAATCCAGAATCTGCGCGCCGAGGGCCGCTTCGCGCAGCGCCACGCGATCCACGTCTTTGGCGTCCACGCCAAAGGCGATGTTCGCCTCGATGGTGTCGTCCAGCAGGTAAATGTCCTGCGGCACATAGCCGATCATCCGCCGCCAGGAAGCCATGTTGTCCGCCGTGAGCGGCTCGCCGTCCAGCCGGATCACGCCGGTTTGCGGGATATGCAGGCCCAGGATCAAATCCACGAGCGTGGATTTGCCGGAGCCGGACGGGCCGGCAATGCCCACCGACTCGTTTTTGGCGATGACGATGCTGAAATCCTTCAACACGGGCGTGGTCGCCACGGGATATTGAAAGCCAATCTGCTCCAGCCGCAGTTCGCGGTCAAACGCGAGCGGACGGACAGGTTGATCGGTGGGGGCGGCGCGCTGCGCTGTCCGGACGCCGCAGCGCGGCGTCCCCGCCTTTGAAGATGGTTTCCCGGTTTCCTCCTCAATGTTCAAAATCTCCGCTTCCAGGTGGGCGAGCGTGTATTGGTTGGCGGCCACGGTCACCAACTGGCTGTAGAGGAGCTGGAGCGCCGGCAACAGCTTGTATCCGGCAAAGGCCATCACGGAAAGATTGGGCAGGATGTCGGAAAAGGGCCGGCCCCGGAAGGCCAGAACCACCACGATGAGCATGAGCCCGCCAAAGGCGACCGGCTCTATCATGTAGCGCGGACCGTTGCCGTAAATGGGAATCTTGCTCTGAAAATATCCGATGCGCGCGGAATGCTCCAGGGCGCGGTCCATGAAGTGGCGGGATTTGCCATGCACCAGCACGGTCTTGATGCCCTGCAGGAACTGGCTCGTGTTTTTTGCAAAGCCCAGGTTGTGCCGCCACATCCCCTCCCCCACGGCGCGCGCCCTGGGGCGCAGCCAGAGAAAGGCCAGCAGATAAAATCCGCCAAAGACCAGCAACGCACACAGGGCCACCAGCGGCTGGACAAAAACCATCCCGCCCAGCAGCAACAGCACGAGCACCAGCCGGGTGAGAATTTCGCCGATGGGCAGCAGCACGCTTTGGATGAACGTCATGATGTCACCGAGCCGTTGACCCAGCTCGGCGGTGTTCCGGCGCAGAAAGAAGGCGTAGGGCTGGCTGGCGTAGGATTCAAAAAGCCGTCCCCGGAGCCAGTGGCAGAATCCGTAGGCATAGCGGATCCGCAAATTTTCGCTCAACACGCTTCCCACGCTGGCAAACACCAGCATGGCGATGGCGAAACAGCCGGCCAGGACGAGCAGATGGTTGGTGGACATGGGCGGCAGGTATTGCAGCAGATGACCGCCGATCTTGGAATTGCGGATGCGATCGGGCGCGGCGGCCAGCGCGAAAAACGGGAAGACGGAGGAGACGCCGACGAGCTGGAGCAGGCCGTTGAACAGGATCAGCCCCAGCACGCCAAACAGCTTGAGCCGGCCATAGGGCAGCGCCATGCGGTAGCATCGCGCCATCAGGCGGAAAAAGGAGAAAATCATAAGACGAGACTTGAGACCGGAAACCGGAAACTTGAAAACAAAATCAGAAATTCGGAAAACAGAAAGTGGAAATCACAACATCAAAAATTTGACAGGCTGGCATTCTAAAATAGGAAATCGGGAACTCTGAACCTGTTCTTTTCTCGTAGCAGCCGACGTAAGTCGGCTCCATTTTACTCTGGTTTTCGGATCAAATTAGAGCGGGCTCACGTCCGCTGCCACACTATTTCAGAGGTGTCCTTCCGTTTTGATTTTGGAGTTTTTCCAACTGCCCGGCGTTTGCCGCCACCCACGCATGGGTGTCCTGAACGATGCGGCGCACGTCGCGCCCCGGCCGCCACGGGGTGCGCTGGAACAATCGCGCGCAGTCGGCGATAAAAATCCGCAGGTCGTTCGGGCGGTTGGCCGGGACGGCGGCGATGGGGACGGTCCTGCCGGTGACTTCGCGGCAGAGCGCCGTGAGTTCGCACAGCGAGGCGGTGTTGGGCAGTCCGCCGGAGACGTTGCCCAGCCAGCCGTCCCACCGGTCGAAATTCCGGATCTGTTCGCAAATCAAATCGCACAGGTCGGCCACGTGCAGGAAATCGCGCACCTGTTTGCCCGCGCCGCCGTAGCCGATGTAGCTCAGGGGCCGGCCAAAGTGATGCGCCATCACCCACAACGCGGCCACACCCTGGTCCGCCTTGCCAAACTGCCACGGCCCGGCGATGACGCCGCAGCGGTTGACGGCGGCCCGAAGGCCAAACGCGGCGCGGTATTCCTCGATCAATTGCTCGGCGGCCAGCTTGGTGAAGCCGTAAAGCGAGCGGGCACCGGTCATTTCCACGGTTTCGCCGACGCCGCGAGACGTGATGCCGGGCGTGCCGTCATCCGCCCAGGCGAACCGCGTGGCTTCCTCGCGCCACAGATGCGCTTCGAGCCGCGCAATGGGATAGACGCGGCTGGTGGAAAGGAAAATGAAACCGCTCCGCCACTGCCGCGCCTTTTCCAGACAGTTGTAAGCGCCGACGAGGTTGGTCTGGAACAGATAATCCGGCGAGCCGTCCTGGCCGGCGAGCACGGACGGCTCGGCGGAGCATTCGACGAGAAAATCAAACGGCCCCGCCGGAAAGCCGCCGGCGTCCCGCACGTCGCCGCGATGGAATTTCACGCCGGCCCGCTCCAGGCGCGGCACGTTCAATTCCGAGCCGCGCCGGTAAAGGTTGTCCATGCAGACAATCTCCGCCGCCGGGAATTCCGCGCGCAGGCGCAGCGCCAGGTTGGAGCCGACAAAGCCTGCGCCGCCGGTGATCAAAAACTTCATAAAGAGAGACCTGAAACCTGAAACCTGAAACCGGAAATCAAATTTCAAGTTTCCTTGTTAATCCGTTGTTTGGTGTTCTTGGACATGGTGACGAAAATAGCAATCAGTTCGTCGGCTTCTTTCAAAACCGGTTGCACCCGTGTCATCGGGACACCGCAATTGTCCTGCAAGAGTTCCAGCCACAACTGGCTTTCATCGGCCTCCTGGGCGCATTGATCAATCTTGGAAATGAATTCCACATCAGATCGGGCGCGCGAGGCTTCCCGGTAATTGGCGGCAACGGAAGTTCCGGATCGCAACAATTGTTTTCCCAGAACCCGGATTTCTTCCCGACTTTTGTCCAGGCTGATGTAAAACCGCACCACCGCGCCAGCAAACGCCTTGGTCCTTCTTTTCAACGCTACTTTTCGCTCATCCATAATCGCCCGAGGTTTCAGGTTTCAGGTCTCAAGTTTCAGGTCTCCCTTTTAAGGGTCGCCTCATAGATCTCGCGGAACACATCGTCCAGTGTCTTGGTGATGTCCCAGCCGGGATAATGCGCCTTCATTTTGGTCAGGTCGCTGATGTAGCAGATGTGGTCGCCGGCGCGGTTCTGCTCGAGGTATTCGTAATTCATTTTCTTCCCGCTCAAGGCCGCCGCGCGGTCAAAGGCCTCCAAAATGGAGACGCTGTTGGCCCGGCCTCCGCCGATGTTATAAACCTCGCCGCAGCGCGGGTTTTCGTAAAAGGCGTGGATGAACCGCGCCACGTCCAGCGAATGAATGTTGTCGCGGACCTGCTTGCCCTTGTAGCCGTAGACCTTGTAGTGCTTCCCCTCCACGTTGCATTTGACGAGGTAGCTCAAGAAGCCGTGCAGTTCCACGCCGCTGTGGTGCGGCCCGGTCAGGCAGCCGCCGCGCAGACAGCAGGTTTTCATGCCGAAATAGCGGCCGTATTCCTGCACCATCACGTCGCCGGCCACCTTCGATGCGCCGAACAGGCTGTGCTTGCTCTGGTCAATGGGAAAATCCTCGGCGATGCCGCCGGCATAGGCCGGGTCGTCATAGTCCCAGCGCGTGGGCAGCTCCTTCAGGCGGATGGTGTTGGGGCGGTCGCCATAAACCTTGTTCGTGCTCATGTGCGCGAACACGCAGCCGGGGGCGTGCCGCCGCGTGGCCTCCAGCAGGTTCAAGGTGCCGCCGGCGTTGACGTCAAAATCGTCGAACGGGCGGCTTGCCGCGAGGTCGTGGCTCGGCTGTGCGGCGGTGTGCGCCAGCAGCGCGGGGCGGAGCGACTGGAGCAGCGCATCAACCCCGGCGCGATCACGGATGTCGAGTTCGTGATGGTGGAAATTCTTGTGGTCCGCCAGCAGCCGGCGCTGGTTCCAGCGCGTGTCGCCGCCGGCGCCAAAAAAGTCGGCGCGCATGTTGTTGTCAACGCCATGAACCTCCCAGCCGAGCCGGCAGAAATAATCCACCACCTCGGAACCAATCAGCCCGGACGAACCGGTGACGAGCAGTTTATTCATAAATCATAAATCAAAATAGAAATTTTGAAAACAGAAAACAAAAAGCTGAAATCTGAAATTGAGCCACAGATGGGCACAGATCAAAAAAATTGTTGGAACTTTTTCTGCTTTCCAATTTCTGCTTTTAACCGAACCGCCGATCTTCGCTCATTTCCTCAAAATGATGTCCATCCGCGTGGATCGGTGCGGATGAGCGGTTCGAAGGAATTTCAGCGGTTCAGGTTTCAGGTTTCGGGATGTCTGCTTTCTATTTTCCCAATTTCTATTTTTCTTCCACTCACGCCTTCCACACCTGGCCTGGCTTGGTCTTCACGCCCGCCATCGCATTGCGCGTGTCCACTATCAGCCGCGCCCACTGCGCCAGTTGCCGGTAATTCACCGCCCGGTGTGCGGTGCAGATGATGACCGCGTCGAAGGAGCCGATGATCCGGCGGCTCCAGGCAACGGATTTTGTGCCCGCCCAATGGGAATGTTCGCGGGACGGACGGATGACCGGAATAAATGGGTCATGGTAGGCGGCTTTCGCGCCGCGTTTCTTGAGCGAATCAAGCAGATGATAGCCGGGCGATTCGCGGTCGTCGTCCACGTCCGGCTTGTAGGCCAGGCCGAGCACCAGGATTTTCGAGCCGCGAACGGATTTTTTCCGGGTCTTGAGCGCCGCCGCCGTGCGCTCCACAACGAGCCGCGGCATGGCGGTGTTGATTTCGCCGGCGAGTTGGATGAACCGCGTGTCCTGTCCAAATTCCCGTGCCTTCCACGCCAGGTAAAACGGGTCAATGGGAATGCAATGCCCGCCGAGGCCGGGGCCGGGATAAAATGGCATGAAGCCGAACGGCTTGGTCTTCGCGGCGTTGACGACCTCCCAGATGTCAATGCCCATGGCGTCATAGACGACCTTCAATTCGTTGACGAGCGCGATGTTCACGCCGCGGAAGATGTTTTCCAGCAGCTTCGTGGCCTCCGCCGCACGGCAGGAGGACATTGGAACAACGGTTTTGACGGCCCGGCGGTAAAGAGCGACGGCGCGTTTGAGGCACGCCGGCGTGTAACCGCCCACCAGCTTGGGAATGTCCGCCACGCGGCTGGCCGGGTTGCCGGGATCCTCGCGCTCCGGCGAAAATGCCAGATGAAAGTCGCGCCCGGCGACAAGCCGCGTTTCCGCTTTCCGATTTCCGCTTTCCGCTTTTCCACCTCCACTCTCCAGCACCTCGCGCAAATCCTCCTCCGTGGTGCCCGGATAGGTGGTGGACTCCAGAACGACCAATTTTGGAAAAGCGGAAATCGGGAAAGCAGAAAGCTGAAATTTCCGATCCGTGATTTTTGTTTTCTGATTTCTGTTTTCTGATTTTAAAAAGGGCGCAATGGCCCGGCCGGTGTTCAGGATGTAGGAAATGTCCGGCTCGCGGTTTCCCTTCAGCGGGGTTGGAACGCAGATGATGACGGCCTCGACTTCGCGGATGCGGGCGAAATCCGTCGAGGCGGAAAAGCGTCCCGCCGCCACCTGTTCGCGCACGGCGGCGGGGCGGATGTGATGAATGTAGCTACGTCCGGCGTTGAGCGACTGCACCTTGGCCGGATCAATGTCCAGACCGAGCACTGTCACGCCGCTGCGGGCGAATTGCAGCGACAGCGGCAATCCCACATAGCCAAGTCCGATGACTGCGATTTTCACAAGCTGTTTTGGGTTTTCAGCATTTCAGTTTTTTCCCCTGGACAGGCTGCCGCACGTGGCTGTTGGAATGAATTTTCTTCCAACGTCACCTGGCGTATGTCGAATTGTCTGCGTCCTGTCACCGACGGCTTCAAAAGCTGAAATCTGGAAATCTGAAAACTAAAATTTCCGCTTTCTGCGTTCCCGATTTCTACTTTTCCCGCTGCTTCCCGCCGCGCCCACCCAAAATCATCAAAACAAGCGGAAGCACTCTTTTGGCATTTCGCTGCCAACTTTTCAAGGTGCGGAGTCGATTAAGCGCAAATTCGCGCTCACCGTCCGGGAGGTCCCGCACTTCAGCCTGGATCCGGTCCAGCCGCTCCGCGCTGTCATCGAAATAGGTGAGCACCTGCTGGCGCAGGAAGCGATTGACCAGGTTGCGCAACTCGGCCACCGCTTCATAATGCACCCGACGATCGCCCGCCACATAAACCGTCCGCACCGCCCCCAGATCCATCAGGTAGCGCAAACCCTGGCTGGCCGAGCCTTTGCTCAAGTTCAGCCGTTCGGTAAAGTCGTCCTGGGGCAAGGGTCTGGATGAGATAAAGAGCAGCCCGTATATCTCCGCCACGGATGGGGGCTGGCCCAGTGCGCGGGACAGTTGCACAAACAAATGGATGACGTCCACTTCAACCGGGTTCAGGTGCGTGGGCTTCGCGCCTTCAGGGGTGTCTACGGTCTCCATCAGGTTCCGTTTCACGGGTAGAAGCATGGCATTTTTTCAGAATTGTTCAATAAGAATTGAATAAAAAATGAACGGGCCATCTAGGCCGCGACTGGCATGGATGGTTTTCGCGATTTTCTTCCTGCTCCCCGGATTCGCAAGGGCCTTTTTAAGTCCGCCATCAGCTTCTCACTCAATGTAACAATCCAACGATGAACCACTCGGGGCAGCACTGCCGGAACAGGACTATTCCCCCGCCGGCGCTTCCCAAACGTCCTGTTTGAGGTTTCGTTCAATGTGACTGTCCAGCAAGGCAAGGCTGCCGGCACATGTGGCGGCTTGAATGCGCTCGAGCATTTCCGTGGCCCAGCTTTCCTCTTCCACCTGTTCATTGATGAACCAGTGCATGGTGCCTGAGAAAGTGCCAAGCCTGTAAAGGTGGGGGCGTCTTATTCGGGGCAGTAAGAGAAGATCGTCAGTGCAAAACTTCCCTGCGCGCGGCGTCGGCTGACGGTCCATCAAAAAGCAGCGCGCTCGAAATGGTGCGAATGGCCTTGCCGCAGGAAAACGTCCAGACGACGCGCTTGTCCGGCGTGACTTCAATCAAATCCGGCGCGCTGCCAAATTGATGGTGCCCCAGCCAGTTGGCCATGAGCGTGTCGCCGTTGGGCAGACGCTCCAGTCCGGCCATGAATTTCAACTGGACGCCGGCCAGTTCATTGCTCTGCACCTGCCAGACGGTTTTGCCGGCGGCATCCACTTCAAAAACGCGCGAGCCGCCCGGGCCGTCGGCGCAGGAAATGAGCGTGTTGCCGTTGGGCAGACGCACAACGCTGTGCGGACCGCCGGCGGCGGGAATTTCCCGGACCAGCTTGCCGGCGGAATCGTATTCGCGCACAACTTTCAATCCGTAATGGGCGACGAGATAATTTCCGTTCTCCAATTTCCGGGCGTTGCGCATGAAGGCGTGGCCGCCGTCCGTGCCGGGCGGCAGCAGATGGATTTCCTTCACAATCTGCCCGGCGGGATTCACCTCCAGCAGCCGGCCCGCGCTGCATTCACCGATGAACGTGTTGCCGTCGGCCAGCCGCTGGCAGGCGTAAATGTCGCTGGCGGATTCGTAGTCAAAAACGACTTTTTTATCGCGCGTCACTTCCTTCACACCGTGGCCGGTGTTGAACAATAAATTGCCGTTCGGCAAAACCCAAAGGTCGTTGCAATTCGTCGCGCCGTCGTATTCCCACTCGATTTTTCCGGCGGACGAAATGATGAACACCTTGCCCTGCGTGTAATCCGTGCAGACAAAGGAATGCGTCACCGCGCCGGAAACCGGATTTGTCGTCGCGGCCTGTCCGAAAACGGGCCTGGCGGCAATCAGTCCCAGCACAACGGCAAGAATCAGGATTTTTTTCATGCGCGGGCGGCGGCTGGCATCACTTCTTTTTCAACTGCTCCAATTGCGGCTTCTCGACGATGGCCGTGGCCCAGAGAAAACCTGCGTTGCCTTCCTTGGCGTTGATGGATTTTTTGAAGTTGATGTAGTGCGCGTAATCCACCTGCACGCCAACGCCGTCGCACGCGCTGTAAATGTCCAGCAATCCCCGGTCGTTGATCTTCGCGTTGGCGATGATGCCCCGGTAGCCCTTTTCGACGACCGGCGCATATTCCGTTTTGTCGAGCAGCCCCAGTTCAATCCCCCGCGCGAGGGTGTAGGTGAACATCGAACTGCCGGAATTGTCCGTCCAGTTGTCCGGCAGGTCGCCCTTGTCCACCACTTGAAACCAGCGGCCGCTCTTCGCGTCCTGCGTGCGCTTCAATCCGGCGGCGAGCCGGCGGAAAATGTCCTCCATCTCGGCGCGGCGCGGATGATCCTTCGGCAAATCCGCCAGCGTCTCAACCAGCACGAGCGAATACCAGCCCAGCCCCTCGCTCCAGACTTCCGGCGAAAGGCCGGTCTGCGGATCGGCCCAGGCGGGAGCCTTGCCGCCGTGGCCGGCCTCGAAATAACCGTGCAAATAAAGCCCGGAATGATCGCGCTCGGCATGATGGGCGAAAATGGACAACTGCTTCGTAGCCGTGTCCCAGCAATACTGGCTGTCGCCGATGGATTTGCCGTAGCGCGTCAGAAACATCTGCCCCATGAAGATGCCGTCAATCCACATCTGCCCGTTCATGCGCTTGTTGTGCCAGAAGCCGCCGTCGCTGTTCGTGGGATACGTGTCGAACACGCGGCGGATTGTGTCGGCGGCCTTCTTGTAGCGTTCGTCCTTGGTGGTTTCGTAAAGCATCACCAGCGAGTTGCCCGTCATCATGTTGTCGAGATTGTTGAAGACAACGGTGTTCGTCTGGCCTTTGGCATTGGCGACGGCCCGGAAATTCCCGTCCGCATCCACAAACTGGTCAATGTAGTTCTTGATGTAATCAAAATACTTCTGGTCGCCCGTCTCGCGATAAAGCATCTCAAATCCGAAAAGTTCATAGCCGTTCACATAAGTCCAGCCGTTGAAATATGCCTTCGAAAAATCCGGCCAGCGCGCCATGACCGTTTCGGCGGCGGCGACGGACCAGAACCTGGGCGGCTGGCCCGGCACGTAATCCAGATGCGCACCCGGCGCGGCGGTGCTGGCGGCATCGCGGACGGGCGGATTGGCGGGCGCGAGCGCGTTGGTGACCGCCGGCGATTCGGCGGCAGGCACAAGCAGGGCGGTTTGAACAAAAAGAAACGCGCCCAGAAAACCGCGCACGATGCTGGATTGATGTTTCATAATTGGAGGCATCTGAAAAAGGCTGTTTGAGTTGTTTTTTTTGATGTCACCGACATTTTTCAACGTAAAGATGGTTTACCGAACCGAAGGCAGGGACGCTCATGCGCCTCACTGCCGGTTGTGTCTGCCCTGACCGGCGCGCGCCGTGCGGCTTGCATCTGCCGGTTGACCAACGCCAGCAGGTTCTCGTGCAGGCCGTATTCCCGCAACCGCTGCCGGAAACGCACCGGCGTGGTTTCATCCGGCACGACGTCCGACAAACCATGGCAGCGCGGGAGCAAACTCATTTTGAAGAGCGCCAGCGGCGCACGCGGCGGACGACCCGTCGTCGCCGGATACATCGCCTGCAACGCTTGCTCAATCGGTTGCCAATCCAAGCTGCGGTCGAGCCGCTCCAGAAATTCGTTGGTCTGCGTGGCGATCATCAGACTGTCCAGCAATCCCATTTGTGCCTTGGTCGTCGTTTGCATGTTTCTCTGACGCACAATCAAATCATCCGTTCAAAAGTGTTTTGCAGAGGTCTCGGTTTCTAAATTCAAGAGAGACTTGCAGATTCATCGTGACACCAATCATTTAACCAGGGTGAAGATTCAAGGTCCGGCCTGGACGCGATAAAACCGGGTGGCAGGAATAAACGGCGTTGTGAAACGATACGAATATCCGGCAACATTCGTCGTCAGTGTCGCGGTGGGGTTGACGATCCAGCCCGCGCCCAATGTGTCGCATTGCAGGAGGTTGAGCGGCACGTTGGTCAACGTGCTGATGACGGTGAAATCGAGTTGAACCTGCCCCCCCCCCAGCACCGGGGACGACATGATGATGCCCGGTGAAGAGCTCAATGGATAAATTTCAGTGCCTGCCAGAAGGAACAGTCCGAGTCCAAAATCGGTGAAAGTTGGCACGCTGGTGTAGGTGACGGGCTGGCCGTCAGACGGCTTGTCGCCGGCGTCCTGCTCGTAACCGAGAAAACCGGCGCCGTTGGTGGTGTCGGCCGTGCGATGGAGCGCGCCGTTGGAAAGGGCGTCCCATCCCCGGATGACGGAGGGCAGGTAATCATTGGTGGCCAGATAACCATGGTTGATCCCCCAAGCCAAGCCATAAACGAAGCTGGCGGTGCCGCTGGCTTCCGGGCCGGGATAATCGTTGGTATAGGCCAGGTTGACATTCCAAAAGCCGTCGGCACGTTGCACCGCCTTGAGGGCGGCGGCCATGTTCGTAAAAGTTTGCAGATATTCAGCGTAGTGCGGGTCGCTGACCGGCAGAGCATCCATCGTCCGGCAGAGGGAGACCATGGCCCAGCCATTCCCACGCGACCAGTAACATTTTTGTTTCGTGCCGTCCTGGGCTGTATAGTTCGTTACGAAGGTTGCGTCCCGCCACCAAAGACGGTCGGTGATGTTGTAAAGTCCATTGGACGGGCCGATGACGCTTTTGGTGTTATGAAACCAGGAATACATTGCAGGGGAAAAGGTGGCGTTGTTTTTGAGGGCTGGCACCGTGTTGGAGTTGAGGGCAGAAAGTTTGGCCAGGGCGGGCATGGACATGTGAATGGCATCAACAAAACTCCAGGCGGTCAACCCGATGTTGTTGCTCACCCAATAGTTGACGTTGTTGACAATGTGGGTCAGGCGGTTGGTGTCGGCCTGAATGGGAGCAAGGAGGTAAAGGTCGGTATAGCTCTGCCCGGCGCAGTGGCCGTTGGGATCCGTCCCGGTGTCACTGTCGGACAAGACCCAGTTGACAAGTGCGCCCCATTGCACTGCGTAATTATAAATGTTGGCGTCCTGATTCAGCCGATACAGGGCCAGGTCGCCCTCCATATACGTGCCGCGCGTCCATTCGGCGCTCGGCCGCCCTCCCGGCAAACACGAGCTGCAACCCGGTGTGGGCCAATGATTGGTGAAGTTATTGTTGGCCAGCACCAAGTCGCTCATGATTTGCGACTGCGGCGGCATAAAGCCGGCGATGGGCTGGTAACTGGCCAGCGTTGTGAATGATTGTGAAGGCGACGCCCACGAAACGCCCGCCGAGTTCGAGGCGGCGACCGTGAAATAATACGGCGTGTTTGTGGCCAGTCCTGTGGCGGTAAAACTAAAGCTGCCGCTTTGCGGGCCCAGCGCTGCGCTCCGGCTCCAAGCGGCGGGATTGGCTCCGCCGTCGCCCGGACCGTAATACAGAGTCACGGTCGGAGTGTCGTAGCCGGTTGAAATGATCTGGCCGTTCAACGTCGCCGAGGTGTTCCTCACGACCGACGCCGACAAGTTCGACACCGTTGCCAGAACCACTGTCGGCGTGGTGAACGATTGGGACGGCGCGGCCCAGACAAGCCCGGCATCATTCGTTGCCGCCGCCGTGAAATAATAAGTCGCGCCAGAGGTCAGACCGGTGACCGTGCAACTGAAATTGCCATCGGCCAATCCCAGCAGGGTGCTCTGGCTCCACACGGCGGGATTGGTTCCGCCATCGGCCGGACCGTAAAACATCGTGACCGTCGGTGTCTGGAAGCCGGTCGAGGTCACACGCCCGTTCAGCGTTGCCGACGTGAATTGGACGCCCGTCGCCGCCAGATTCGTCACCGCCGCAGGACCGACGGTGCCGGCGACAACGGTCAGCGAGCCGTCGCGCGAAAGGCTGTTGCTCCAGCCCAAGCCCGCGCCGAGCGCCGGCAGCGCAAGGCTGGACAGGTTCCCCGAATAATTGGTCGCCGAAAACAAAGTAAAATGATCATTCAGCGCCAGCGCGCCGCCGGCATTCGTCACGACAAGCGCGCCGCCGTAAATCAACGCGCCGCCGGTCGCAATCCGGTCGCCGACGTTGCCGGTTTGCACTTTCATCGTGGTTAGACTGCCGGACGCAAGCGTGAGTTGATTGCTCAACGTCAAGACCGTCCCAGCCGAACCGGTGTCGGCACCTGGCGCCAGTTGGCCATTCGCCTGAATTGCGACCGCTCCGCCAATCGTTCCGCTGCCGCCCAAAGTCGCGTTGGCGCAGACCGTGACCGAATTGGTGCCGAGCGAACCGTTTACCAGCAGCGCGCCGTTGCTGACCGTGGTGGAGCCGCTGCTGGTGTTCACGCCGTTCAACGTGAGCACGCCCTTGCCGATTTTTGTCAGCCGCAGCGCACCGGCGGAATCCTGAATCACTCCATTAAACGTGGTGTTGGCGTTGTTGCCGCCAACGGTGAGCGTCGGCGTTCCACCCGCGAGGGTGTCCACGATGCCCGTGCCGGAAAGTCCATTGATGGTGTCGCTGAAACCGTTCAAATCCAGCGTGCCGTTGACGTTCACATTGCCGGCCGTGGCCCCGTTGGGAATTGTGTTGGCGGCGCCCAGCCGCAGCGTGCCGGACGTGATGGTAGTGTCGCCGGAATATGTGTTGTTGGTTCCAGCCAGAACGAGGATGCTGCCCGTGCTGTTGTGAAAAAGTCCGGTCACGTCCGGCCCCAACGAGCCTGCCAGCAGGACGTATCCGCTCCCGATGGAATTGGATACCACGATGCCCGCGCCCGCCGTTCCAATGTCGCTGTTGATGAACACGGTGGTGATTGTGGCCTTGGCGCCGGCGCCCTTGATGAACAGGTTGTGCGGCGCGGCGGCGTTGCCCGTGCTGCCGGCGTTGTTCAAGGTCGTCACACCCACGACGCCGACGACGTTTGACGCGCCGACCCCGCCGGTTCCGTAGGTGGTGCCGATGTCCAAGTCCGTGTTCGACATCACGATGCTGGGCTGCACGATCAGCGCGTTGATGCTGGAACCGTGAAACAGCGCCGCGACGCCCGTGTCGCCAAACTTGTTCGCGCCCAGACCGGTGCCGTCGAGCGTAAGGGTGAAGGCGGTGCCGGCCACGGTGAAATGGTTGCCGCCGCTGTTGCCGCCATTATTCAACTGGCCCGCCGTCGCGTTCATGTCGAGCGTCACCGTGCCGCTGTTGCCGCTGCCCGTCGCGCTCTGCGCAATCCAGCCCGGCGCGTTGGGAATGGTCGTGCTGTTCCAGTCGGTGCTGGTGCTGGTGCTGCTCCAGACGCCGGAGCTGTCGCCGTTGGCCCAAGTGGAGGTGCCGGTGGCGGCCTGGAGGTTCGCCGGATTCGAGAGCAGCACCAGACAACCGACAATGACAAGAAAGACGTGATGGAAACGCCGGCAACCAGTCAGACGGCTCTGAAGATTGAATGAGGGATTGAGAGACCCGTCGTGGATTGGCATGTTCAAGAGTAGCATTTTGCCGCAAATTTGCCTCAAATTTTTGCAGCAGGTTGAAGGGCGTTTCCGCGAAATGGCAACCCTCCCGCCGGGGTTTTGTCTGATGACCGCGAGCGGGAGGGAGCCACCACCATCAATTATTGGTGTTGCTCAAGATGTAATATTGCTGGCCAACGCCGGAGTGAACCGTGTTGGAGCCGGTAAAGGTGAACGCGCCATTGGCACCGTTGGTGCTGACAACATTGGTGGCCACCGGCGTCCACTGGCTCAGCGGCAATGCGAGGTTGGTGCTGCCCAGCAGGTAATAGGTTCCACCGGTCTGTCCGTTGGTCCCGTTGAGGACCAGGTTCGTGTTGACCATGCTGAAACCGGCGATGTGCGGCGGGACCGTCGGCACGAGCATCGAGCCGGTCACCACCAGGTCCACATGGCCGTTGCTGCCGGGGGTTGTCACGATGGAAGCCGTCGCCCCAGGGTTGAGGCCCAGACCGGTGATCACCGGCGTGGCGTTGGCCGTGCCGCTCAAGGTGCCTGTGCAGTCCAGCAACCGGTTGGTCGTCACCCCCAAGGGGCTGCCGGTGACATTGATTGTAATGACATTGCCATTCAGCGCCAGATTGCCCGCCACGCTGATCTTGCCGACAGTCGGACCGGCACCGCCGGCAGCCTTAAACAAGCCATTCGCACCGGAAGCGAGAGTCAATGCATTGCCGGTGGCATTAACATTGGCCGCGCCGGAGGTGCTGATGCCTGCCAGCGTCTGCACCGGGCCGGTTCCGGTAAGCGTGTAGCCCGTCAGCGCCGAAACGTCGAAGGTCGCGCCCGCGCCAATCCCGACCTGCGCCGTGGTGGCAATCGAGCCTGATGCACTCAACGCCAGTGTGCCGTTGCTGATGGTCGTGGTGCCGGTGTAGGTGTTGACACCGCCCAAGGTCAGTGTGCCAGCACCGCTCTTGGCCAGATTTGCGCCCGAAAGAATGCCGCTCAATCCAATGTTCCAGGGATTGCCCAGGGCATCCCCAGCCTGGATGGTTGCACTGCCCAACTGCATGTTGTTCGTGCTGATCCAGTTGGTGCCGGCCCCCAAAAT
>Ga0181534_10000045_pt1 | contig 91913 bp, 80 predicted proteins | sample PEATcosm2014_Bin_37_FD_119758 | JGI IMG/M metagenome (GOLD analysis project Ga0181534, IMG submission 119758) | Peatland microbial communities from MTU Mesocosm Facility, Houghton, MI, USA - PEATcosm2014_Bin17_10_metaG | ecosystem: Environmental > Terrestrial > Soil > Wetlands > Peat | place... | reverse complement strand
GGCGAGCCCGACATCGCCATCCTCACTGAGAAAGACGGTCGCATCCGGGTAAAAGTGAACGGTGTGGACGTGTTCGACCCAAGCACCGGTGAGGTCCGCAGCGACGGCGCCGAAGGTATTGCCTGCTGGTTTATCGACACTGACTACAACGAGGAGAGCTTCTTTGTACGTCACGCCTACTTCCTTGGCGCCAACGACCCTTACACCTCGTTAAAGACGACCCTGAAAGCCGAGATCGACGCCGACGCCTGGGCGAGCCTGCACAGTGACACCTCGCGCCCCTTCGAAAAACCAAAGAACGGCCGAATTGCCGTAAAGGTGATCAACCACCTCGGCGACGAGGTGATGAAGGTGTTCAAGGTCGCCTAGGCACGGCGCCCCATCGTTTGATCTCTCTTGTGGTCAGATGGACTTCCTCATTGCAGACACCTTTACCGCCAGTCTCGCCCGCCTAACGGGGGACGAGCAGAAAGCGGTCAAGACCACGGCCTTTGACCTGCAGATGAACCCGGCCAATCCCGGGATGCAGTTCCACAAGGTGGATCGGGCTAGGGACAAGAATTTTTGGTCAGTACGCGTGAGCGGGGACATCAGGCTCATTGTTCATCGTACGGCGGGCAGCCTGTTACTCTGCTACGTGGATCACCATGACAAGGCATACGATTGGGCCGGGCGTCGCCGCCTGGAGGCCCATCCCAAGACCGGCGCGGCTCAGATTGTCGAGGTAAGGGAGACCGTGCAGGACATCATCATTCCGAATTACGTTCAATCCGACGTTAGGGCCAAGGTCGCGGGAAAGCAGCTACTGTTCACTGGGCTGAGCGATGATGAAATGTTGGGCTATGGCGTCCCCGCAGAGTGGCTCAAGGATGTGCGTGCCGCGGACGAGGATTCTCTCCTCGCCCTAGCTGACCACCTTCCCGCCGAAGCGGCAGAGGCATTGCTTGAACTGGCTACAGGAGGCCGACCAGGCGAAGTCGCGATACAGGCGAAGTTGGCCACGGCCTTGCCGCCTCCAGTTGAGGTGACGCCGAAGCAGACGAACCTATTCGAGCACCCCGATGCGAAACGTCGATTCCGTGCTATTGCCACCACGGAAGAGCTCCAGCAGGCGTTGGATTTTCCGTGGGAACGGTGGACCGTATTCCTTCACCCCGAGCAAAGGGACCTGGCAGTGCGCAATTACAGCGGTCCTGCGCGCGTGGCTGGTTCAGCCGGGACCGGAAAGACCGTGGTCGCTCTCCATCGGGCGGCCCACCTGGCGCGGGTCAACCCGGATGCCCGGGTGCTGCTTGCAACCTTTTCTGACACGTTGGCCAGTGCCCTCCAAACCAAGCTGCAGCGCCTCCTCGCCGGTGAGCCGCGGTTGGCCGAACGAATCGACGTACCCTCATTGGACGCTATTGGACTGCGTCTGCACAAGGCCCTCCTCGGGCCGGTTGAACTTGTCGGGCGGCAGGCCCTGCGCGGTATCATTAAGAGTGTAGCAGGGGCGGCCCCTGACCACAAATTCAGCCAGCAATTTCTGATGGCTGAATGGGACCATGTCGTGGACGCCTGGCAGCTTGCCTCGTGGGAAGACTACCGGGACGTGGCTCGCCTGGGACGGAAGACACGGCTGTCTGAAGCACAGCGCCGAGCACTATGGTCTATCTTCGACCAGGTCCGCGGCACCTTGGTTGAGCGCAAGCTGTCGACGCCGTCGGTGATGTTCCATGCCGTGGCCAAAGCGCTCGGGGCAGTCAAGAATCTACCCTTCCAGTATGCAGTAATAGACGAGGCCCAGGACGTGAGCGTTGCCCAGCTTAGAATGCTGGCTGCTCTCGGGGCCAGCCGGCCCAACGCGCTGTTCTTTGCCGGGGATCTCGGACAGCGCATCTTCCAGCAGCCCTTTTCTTGGAAAGCGCTCGGCGTCGATGTCCGCGGACGTTCCAAGACTCTCCGGGTGAACTACCGCACTTCCCACCAGATCCGCATGTGCGCCGACCGTCTGCTCCCCCGCGAGGTTGGCGACGTGGACGGAAATACGGAGACGCGCAGCGGGACCGTGTCGGTCTTCAACGGTCCACATCCTGTCCTGATGGTCTTGGATAATGTCGATCACGAATGTCAGGTGGTGGCCAAGTGGCTGAAAGAGCGTCTTGACGGTGGTCTCCTCGCTCACGAGTTGGGTGTCTTCGTGCGGTCATACGGCCAACTGGAGCGGGCTAAGGCTGCTCTGAAGGCTGCTGGGGTGCCGTTCAAGGTGCTTGACGAACATGTTGAGACCGCAAGTGGGCATGCCGCCATCTGCACCATGCACTTGGCTAAAGGGCTCGAGTTCCGAGCAGTGGTAGTGATTGCATGCGACGATGAAGTGCTTCCGCTCCAAGAGCGTATCGAGACCGTTGGCGACGAGGGTGACCTTCAGGAGGTCTACGACACCGAGCGTCAGCTCCTCTACGTCGCCTGCACTCGTGCCAGAGACTTCCTACTGGTTACCGGAGTCGCGCCAGCCTCAGAGTTCTTGGATGACTTAGGCACTTAGTGTTCAGCATCTGCTTCCTGGATTGTGCCATCTTGGAGAATGTCAGCCCGACCCTTCACCGCTTCTGAACTATCGCTCCTCGAATCCCGCCTCACAGCAGCACACCGGTACCGCGACGCCATGCTATTGAAGGCCGGAGTGAGCGTTGGGTATCGCATCACCGAAATCCTCAGTTGGACCGTGGGTCAGGTTTTGACCCCGGCGGGGGAGGTTGCCCGTGAGGTAACCGTCACCCGTGCGCTCCTCAAGGGCGGAAGCGGGAAGAAGAAGCGCAGCATCAAGAGCCGGCGCGTGGTCCTGAACGAGAAGGCGAAAGCGGCGATACGCGACTACATCACCTCGCTTGGCTACGTTCCGGCGCCCGACGAATTCCTCTTCCGGTCACGGGAGGGCGGTAATCGCCCCCTTCACCGCTCACAGGCCCATCGGATCCTGGTGCAGACCTGCGAGGAGTGCGGCATAGACACGGCGCGCATCTCGACGCACAGCCTCCGGAAGACCTTCGTTAGGTCCGTTTACGACGCCTCCGGCCACGACGTCATCAAGACCATGAAGGTGGTTCAGCATTCTTCGCCGGTCATCACCGCCCGCTACTTGGAAAATACCGAGTCCGAGCTCGACGATCTGGTCCTTGGGCTAGCCGCCGCTCCCTCTCTAGCCCTCGCCGCAGGCATGTGACCCCCCGGGGGGGCGTGGGTGCAACGTTACACCCATTACGTTGCACCCGTCCAACGGACCCCCATTTTCCTAAGATCGCCCGATCATTTTCGTTCAAGGGAGCTGAGGCCAGCTCTGCTTTGCCGGTCAGTTCTACTACGTGGATTTGCGCTGTTTGTTCTGTGTCAATACCTAGTAAAACGCTTAACGATGGTTTTGAATATTCATGAGCAACCAAAACGATCAGAGCTTAATTCCAGTCGCCGCTATCGTCGCAGGCATCATCATTCTCGCCACTCTTTGGAAGGCGTCGGTGATCTTGAATCTGGACATTCGCACGGCTGCTCAAGTGCTCCTGCTTACACTATTCGTGGTCCTCTTGTACTTATCTGCGCTTTATGCCTCTAGTAGAGAGGATTGGGACATCCCGATACGCATTTCATTCTGGTCAACACTCCCGATCGTTTGTGCCCTAGTTTGGTGCATTTGGTGGCCGGCCCTAGACTATTGGTCGCTTCACGCTTCCACTCTGCCAGAGCCGACCGCAGACAGCTTTGCCATGGCTCCCCCGGACCAGCAATCGACTCAATGGTTTGCCAAATGGTATTCGAAGGCGGCGGGCATCATTCTAATCCTGAGCACTTACCTACTCGGAAACCTTCGAGGAGATAAGTGAAGCTAGTGCGCTATGGCAGAGACCAGGAATGGACTTTGTAGGGCGGGGTGCGACCGGACGCCAGATATTTAATCTTATGCCTGAAGTAGACATGGCGAAATGGAATCTTTACGCCTGTGGACCTCGTTGTCTCATGGAATTATTGCGACGAAACTGCATGCCGGTGCCGACTGAGCAGGAAATAGTCGCTAGGTTTCAAGACAAGATGCGCGATTGGGATACTACGCCGGGAGTGGCAAATGGGCCCGAGATGGAGATGCTGGTTTACGGACTGAATGTTGCTAGCAGTACAAAACTAACTACAGACTCAGCTGCGGTCGTCGCGGCCTCCATTGATCCCGCGTTAGTCGGGGTACTCGGTTTGGCCGAGAAGTTTCCTGATGGAAGGGGCGGATTTAATGGGCACTGCGTCATAATACTGCCGCACGAAAACGACTTCGACATCTGGAGCCCCAATCAAACGGGAGGTGCCGACGTGGGTAAAGGTATTCCATGGGCAGCGTTGGCCGATTTCAGGATGGTCGCCGCTATGTTGTTCAAGCCGCGAGTCCAGCCTCCAGTACCTTTATCTGCTCCTCAGCCGCCTTGAGCTTTTCAAAGTCCATGCGCTAGCTTCACCTTCAGTGCCGACCCCTAAATCCCGATGCGCAATCGCCAACCTTAGAATGCGCTTTGGGGGGCGAGGCCGGTGAAACTTGGGAAATGGACGCCAGCGCTGAGCGTGCGGGAAAGGCCCGTCGCCGACGGAGCCAAATAGTGGATCATCAGGCGGGCACCCATGGTGAGGCAGCTAACAGCCAAGAATCGACCTCGGCCACAAATACTGTGACACTATTGTGACACCAATCAAATAAAAGTCACTAAATCATTGATAGTGAATATATTATAATTGGAGGCGCGGGTCGGAATCGAACCGACGCATAGAGGTTTTGCAGACCTCGGCCTTACCACTTGGCTACCGCGCCTAAACAATCTAATTACTGGAGCTTACGAAGCAGTAGATCATTGAATCTTGTCATAATCTACACCGTTTTTCTACGCTTTGACCATGGACGTGGGCAAAGTGCGGAAGAAATGGGAAAGAACAAACGTCACGAACCTGCTTCGCAATGGACAGAGTGGAACGTACTACGCCCGCGTCAAAGTCAACGGCAAGGAAAAATGGAGGACGCTCAGGACCAAGGTCTTCTCGGTCGCGAAGTTGAAGCTGGGCGATGTCGAGAAAGAGGAACGATCGAAGGGTTTGGTCGCGAGGTCAGAGGCTCTTCCGCAGGGTGGGGAAACAACAGTCGAGCGATTCATTAGCATTTACCTGACGCGGACGAGAGATGACCCGGCGTTGAGACCGGCGACGAGATCTCGTCGAGAAATCGCGGTGAAGGCGGTTCTGAAGACGTGGCGGGATCTGCCGCTTCGCGATGCCCGACGGGTAACACCCACAGATTGCCGGCAATGGGCCGCCACGGCTCTGCGGAATGGAACCGGATTCGTGGCGCCGAAGGCCAAGACGGTCCGCAAGGGCATGTCGTCGTCGTCATTCAACAAGTGCATCGATACATTGCGGGCGATATTCGAGATCGCCCGTGAATACGGCATGGCGTACCGGAACCCCTTGGAGGGCGTTTCCAAAGCCAAGATACGGCAAAAGCGGTTGGAATTGCCCTCTGTCGCCCAATTCCACGCTATCGTCAAAAGCGTCTCGGAAGCCGGAGCTCGGCAATCGAAGGACTGCGCCGACTTGGTTCGATTCCTGGCATTCTCCGGCGCTCGGATTAGCGAGGCGAACGCCGTGAAGTGGCGCGACTTCGATGCCGAAAAGGGACGCCTCGCGATTCCTGGCACCAAGTCGACTTCAAGCGAGCGCGTGATTCCAATTTCTCCTCCCTTGGCTGTACTCTTTGCAGAGATCCGGCGCCGGCGGGGCTTGGAACCCGCCGATGCCCCCATCCTCCGGGTTCGTGAATGCAAGGGCGCGCTCCGATCCGCATGCTCGGCCGTAGGAGTGATGCCGATAACCCATCACGATCTCCGGCATCTTTTCGCCACCCGGTGCATTGAGTCAGGCGTCGATGTTCCAACCGTTTCCCGCTGGCTTGGGCATTCAGACGGCGGGGCCCTGGCGATGCGAACTTATGGGCACCTGCGGCAGGAACATAGCGCGGCTCAGGCAACCAAGGTTCATTTCTAAAGATTCCGAGAACAACATTGGCTTTTAGCCGAACCTATTTGCTAGCGAACGCCTTGCCGCAGAATCCGATATTCCCAAAAACATCGCATGAGGATTAAGAAAAACATCAAATCTGCCGCCGATTTGTTGAAGTATCCAAACGTGTCGTCAAATTCGCTCTGATCGGAAATCCTGGCTGGAAGACCATCCGTCGGTATGGACAATCCCAGAAAGTGCGTCGTTATGTAGTTCAGAAGAAGCCATGATCACTGAGCAAAAATTGCAGACCGCTCTCGCCAAGATCGCTCGCTGGCAGGCAGGACATCCGCGTGGACGGCCCATGAGCGGGCTATCTGTCCCCGCGAAGTATTATTTTGAGAGAAAAGCAGACCACAAAGCCCCGAAATCTTCTCACGCAAAGGGTGCCCACGCGTCTGGCAATTGAGTGCGGTTCTCTCGGGTGTCGGTTTGGCGTCCACAGCAGCAGCAAAGCAGCAATGAAGGAGCGCCTGCTCCTGCCGGGCAATCGATAGACGGTCATTTCTGGCCTCGAGACAGTCGGAGTGACCGGCGTTTTTCTCCAATGCTCCGAAATGATCTCTAAGGCGGGTCTCCATTTTCTGATGAACCGCGACTTACGAAAGTCCGAACCTTATCAAACTCGATAAGGGGTAAGTTGTCTCCCCCAAAACGAAACGGCGCTCCGTTTCGTAAGTGACCGCCGGCATCGGCGTGGCTGGTGCGCCCGGCTGCGCGACTCCAGCAAATCCGAGAACAAAATGGCGCTACCCTCATTCGCGGGCGCGAATTTGACTCGGCATGTTGCGCGGTTGACTCACGTCGGTCGTCCCCGGACGCTTTTTGACGTCTCATGGACAAGCACCATCAGGCTGACGACCAGCGTGCCGAACAGCTCGCAAAGCGTGGCGCGGAGCGACTTGCGGCATTCGTTCTGAAATTGGGCCAAACGGTCGATGGAGTAGAGGAGCGAATCGAAGCCTTCTTGACGTCGGATAACTATCCGAGCGCGGTTCAATTGGCGGCCCGTTGGATGGCCGAGGTCAGGCGCTCGCGCCAGTTCTACCACGGCTGCGATGGCGCGCAGGTGCTTGTCGCAAGGCTCGACAATATCCTGGACGTCATCGAGACCGCGGTGCTTCCGGTAAACGCATCAGCGGCTCTGGATCTGATCGTGCAATTAATGGACTGCGATGGAACGGTATTCGAGAGCGCCAACGATTCAGACGGTATCATCAGCGAGGTGTTCCGGCGCGCGTGCGAACTGTTCGCCGATGCGGCAAAAGGCGTCCCTTCCGGCGTCTCGCTGCCGGTTTTGAAAAGGCTTGTCGCGGAGGACGGATATGGTGCCAGGGCATATTTGCTTCAGGGCGTCGGGCGATTTCTTGATAGGCCCCACTTGGAGACATTCATCGGCGAACTGCGCGCAGGATTGGCTGGCGGCGGGGAGTCCGCGGAACGAGCGCGATGGCAGCTAAAGGCTGTCGCGGAATCGGTCCAGGACCCCGTCCTGTACGAAGAAGCAATCAATTCCGGGCGGTCGCACAATCTGCAACCCCGCCTCGCAATTGAAGTCGCTCGGCACTATCTCGACGCCGGACGGCTGCGCGAAGCGCTTGAACGGCTTCCTGCGAGTGTGGACGAGCTGGCCAGTTATGGGTTCGAGTACCATGATCTTCGGGTGCAAGCGCTGCGAGCAGTTGGTGATACAGAAGCCATTCGGTCGGCGCTTTGGGCGCGCTTCATCCAAGTGCCGTCGCCCGACACGCTGGGCGAACTCCTCGAGGCCGAAGCGGCCGGCGAGCGAGTGGCTCGACGGGAGGCGGCGCTGAAAGAGATCCGGGCACGGCTCCGGCCCCAATCGCTGGCCGAATTCTTCGCCGAGATCGGGGAGATCGACGCTGCTGCCGGCGTGGTTCTCGGCTCCCCGGGCCAGCTCAACGGCGACATGTACTTTGGGCTGGTTCCATTGGCTGAGAAACTGGCGCCAGCGTACCCGCTAGCCGCCTCGCTCGTTTACCGCGCGCTGCTCAACTCGATCCTCCTTCGCGGTCAATCAAAGCACTACCGCCAAGGTGGCCGTTATTGGGTGCTTCTTCTTAAGATCGGAGCCCGCGTCACGGATTGGAAGGGATTCGAGACGGAGCTGGAGTACCGGGAACGGACCGGCCGGGAGCATCCGCGCAAGGCGGCCTTTTGGAGGGCGGCGAGAGAGGCGATGGCCGAGAGCTGATCATGGTGTCTTTTTCTCAAATGCGCTTTGTTGGGATCGACTATTCTGGGGCCCAGGTTCCTACGAGCAGCCTCAAGGGCCTGCGTGTGTATGAGGCCATTGACGACGGGCTGGCAGTCGAGGTATTGCCGCCTCCCTCGCCGCGGAAATATTGGACTCGGAAAGGTCTGGTGGAGTGGCTGGGGGAAATTCTCGCCGAGGGGACGCCCAAGCTCGTGGGGATTGACCATGGGTTTTCGTTTCCCGAGAAGTTTTTTGACCGTTACGATATTCCCAAGAACTGGGACGCCTTCCTTGACGATTTCCGCGCCCATTGGCCTACAGACGAGGACAACGTCTATGTGAGTTTTGTGCGCGACGGGCTTGTTGGGCTTGGTCACAAACGGGTGGGTGAAAGGAAATGGAAGCGGACCACCGAGCGCCGCACCAGGGGAGCAAAGTCGGTGTTTCATTTCGATGTTCAGGGCCAGGTCGCTAATTCCACTCACGCCGGCATTCCGTGGTTGCGGCAGTTACGACGAGGACTCGGCAATCGAGTGCATTTCTGGCCGTTCGATGGCTGGATTCCGTCGGCCGGTTCGACGGTGATTGCAGAGGTCTTCCCGTCGCTGTGGAGATCCCAATACCCGATCGAACATCGGACGACCGACCAGCACGATGCCTACGTGGTTTGCCGTTGGCTGCAGGACCATTATCGCAGTGGTGAAATTGGCCGCTACTTTCAGCCCGCACTAACGGATGCCGACCGGAAGGCTGCGGCCTTTGAGGGATGGATATTAGGCGTCTCGTGAAAGAGGGGCTCGGCAACAAGTTGCCATTTCTGTTCATACTCGCGCATATTCGTCGGGATGACGGTTTGCGCCGGCACGTAAGGTGCCATTTTGAATGCGTTTTAACCTCTGTCTCGCAGCATGATGAAACGCTTGTGTAGCGCTTGTATTGACAGACGATTTACGATCACTATTTTTGTCGATCATGGCTCAAGCCGCCACCAAGTCCGCCACCATTCACATTCGAACGTCGCCCCAGCACAAGCGGCTGCTCGAGCAGGCTGCCCAGCTTCGGCATCTCGGCCTTTCACAGTTCGTCCTGGAGAGTTCCACCCGGCAGGCCCGCGAAGAAATCGCTTCGACGATTCTTTTCCCCCTCGGTCCCAAACAGTGGGAGGAATTCTGCCGGCGTCTTGATGAGCCCCCGCGGGACAAGCCGAATCTGCGGCGCCTGTTGACCGAACCGAGCGTCTTCGATGCCTGACGAGAGGCTGTCAGGCCCATCGGTGCTGACGGCAGCGCACGATTTGTCCGCGTTCGATTGCGGCGTCGTGGAGCTGAACGACTTCCTGTGCAAACATGCCTTGGCGAGTGTTGGAAGCGGGTCCGCCCGCACCTACGTTGCGTTGCGCGGTTCCCGGGTCGTCGGGTACTACAGCCTAGCGTATGGCGCGGTGACACCCGACGAAGCGCCAGAACGCGTTCGCAAAGGCATGCCGCGCCACCCGCTTCCCGTGATGCTTCTGGCGCGACTCGCCGTCGATCGGTCCGAACAGGGAAAGGGCCTGGGCAGAGGATTGCTCAAGGATGCCCTTTTGCGCACGGCCCAAGCCGCGGAAATCGCCGGCCTGCGGGCTCTCCTCGTCCATGCGAAGGACGATCAGGCAAAGGCGTTCTATCTGAAATTCGATTTCGAGGTTTCCCCGACTCATGAGCGACACCTTCTTCTGCTCATGAAGGATCTACGACGGTACTTGGGATGAGCAACGTGCAAAGCTCCGGGCATCGCGAGATGAAGCCAAAGCCCAAATTTGACCTCTCTGAACGGATCGACATTGGGATCAAACTCGGAGTCGCCAAGGCCCTTGAGGCACATCGCAAGGCGGGCGAAAAGGTGGTGATTTGGCGAAACGGCCGGATCGTCGAAGTGCTTCCGGCACGGCGGCGCCTGAAAAAGGCGTAGAACAGTGTAGAAATTCTTGGAGCGGAGGGGCCGAGGTCAGCGGGCGCCTGCCTTTCGATTCCCGAGGGTAATCGCTTGGAAGACGGAGGTCGTGCAGACCTCTGCATTTTCTACGCTGCTGTTCTACACTTTGACCCGAAAAATGGGCTAAATTGGGCCGGTTTCGGAATTCAGCGCTCTGCTGGAGTCGCGGCCAATTCGGTTCACATCAGAGGTTAGGACAGGTCAGAGAAGGTGGGCGAAAATGCGAAAAACGGCGTTTTCGATTTTGCAGACCTCGGCCTTACCACTTGGCTACCGCGCCTTTACCTAACCAACCGGCAAAGGGCGCTATTACGGTTTGTCGTAAAAGGTGTGACAAGCAATTTCGCGAGTACGCAACTGGGGCGATCGCGCTGGCCCGAAAATCCACCCGCAACGACCCCCGGGGCCACGCATCGGCCTGGCAGGCGCACGGCGGACCGGCTTTGAGCGGATTAATCCGATCCGCCGGTCACGGCAGAAAATAGATCTCGATCAGGGCGTTGCCTCCGCCGGCAGCGTTCATTTCCGCGGTGTACGATCCCGGGGGAAGCTCCACAACAAGGCAGGCGTCCCCTTGCCCCGGGGTCAGCGGGAAAGCGCCGGCCATCGCAAAGAGGTTTTGGTACATGGCGGTGGTTGAGGAAGTCGCCGTCCAGTCTGCAGCGCCGCCGATCACGCTGCCCGAGCCGTTATATGCCAGAATTCCCATCGGCCCAGCCGGGTTGCTGACGCCAAAATTCGAGAGGCCCGGTCCGACGGCCCTGATCAGCACGAAACGGCTCTCGGCGCCCGGGAGGACAAACCCCGCGATCGTCGGCGCCCCGGGTGTGAGGAACGTGCGCGTCGAGAGATTGCTGAGACCCGCGCCAAACTGGGACGGGCGCAGGGTAAAGCTTCCGTAAGCCATAGCTCCGATCACCGCGTTCTCCATCGAACCTGTCGTGGGGGTGGAGAAGGTCAGCAGGTAGGTGCCTGAATTGGGTCCCGAGGGAACGGCGTTGGCATCAAAGGTGAGCTCGCCCGTGGTCTGGGAATCCTGGGTGTAGGCCCAATACCCGTTGCCGTTGGCGAGCGGACCCAAATCGACGCTGGCGCGGCTGACATCGTCCGTAATTGTGAGATAGGTGCCGTCCGACTTAAGCCACAGGTTGCATAGGTACGTCCTGTGATCATCCATTGGGGAATAGACGTTATATTCGAGCACGACATTCGACAGCGTTGCCGGGGCCTGGGCCAGGCACGCACGGCCAACCCCGAAAAGAAACGCGAGGAGAAGTATGCACCTGCGGGCGGATTTCCAGGCGATGGGGCGGCAGGGGACAAGGGGGTCGCTCATGGGTGCGGGGCTCATGGCCACCGCCTTATGACAGCCCGACGCCATCCATCCGCTACTCGGCCCAGCCCCAAGGGCCGGAAGGGAATGCCCCCAAAAGGGCTATCGGATCGTGTCAATTCTGCCCTCGGGCGTCAGATGGATCCGCTTGCCCCTGCGATAGAGGCGCCCGTCCTGCACAAGGTCGTCGCTTAGCGTGGCGCTCTGGAGCCTGCCGCTTTCATAGAGCTCTATCCCCGGCTCGAATGCGCTCGCGCCGCACGGGACGCCGCCAATCCGGACGGGGTGGGGCGCAAAGAACTCCTTGAGGGCGCCGCTTGGATAGAATGAAGCCTGGACGCCCTCCGATCCCCCGATAAGGCCGCCTCCGCGGCACAGGTGCCCTTGGACTTCGATGTCTCTTGGGAACGAGCAGACTGTGATGACGCCTTCCTCATTCTGGAAAACCCAGGTGCCCGCGGGGATCTCAAAGTGGTCGAGGCTGATGCCCGCCGTGGCCGTGAAGCCGGCGGGCGTGCCGTTCGGGTGGAGGTGCACCCATCCGGCCTTGCAGGGCCGGCCCGCGATCACGGTGTCGGCTCCCAGGAGGCCCACGACAAACCCGCGTTCGTCAATCTTCGCCTTCGTAAAGCGCACCCCGTGAATCTCGGCATTTGGCTTCCAATCCGAGCAGCCGCATACCGATGAGAGCACTCCCGCGCACACAAGGGCTAAAACGCGCGCCTTCACGGTGCGAGTGTGCTCTTTGGGCGGGGTGGGTCAAGGCGGGTTCCCTGCCGGACGACATTATACCTTCTTGCAATGGAGGCCATTAGGACGGTGAGGGGCCGGGTATACGCCTGCTGCCGGGCGGGAATCGCTCGGGAGGCGCCGGCAAATGCCCCGAGCTAATAACTCGAGAGGGGCGCGCTTCCGGCTTCCGTTGTGCCGGACGGAAGCGTAGGGTCGCCGGATACGTATGTTATTCGGCCCTGCGATGCTGATCTACAGCGGGGCCCGTGGCCCCGATGTCCCTGCCTGCGGGCGGGCGGTGGAGCCGAGATAGCGCTGGCGATTCATCTTATGGCACATCCAGTCATCATCCAGGGCGGCATGGGCGTCGCCGTCTCCAACTGGCGGCTTGCGCGGGCTGTTTCGCGAATGGGCGAGCTGGGCGTCATCTCCGCCACCCTGTTGGCCGTGGTCCTTGCGCGTCGGCTGGCGGACGGGGACGCCGATGGCGACATGCGCCGCGCGCTCGGCGCCTTTCCCATCCCCGGCGTGGCCGAGCGCGTGATCGACGCCCATTTCATCCCGGGGGGCCGGGAGCCGGGCGCCGCGTACCGGGGCGTCCCGATGCCGACCCTAAAGCCGGGCGCTGCGCTGACGGAACTCACGGTGGCGGCAAATTTTGTGGAGGTGTACCTGGCCAAGGAGGGCCATGGCGGAATGGTGGGCATCAACCTCCTTGAGAAGATCCAGCTTGCGACACTGCCCTCGCTATACGGCGCCATGCTCGCCCAGGTGGACTATGTGCTCATGGGGGCGGGGATCCCGCGCTCAATCCCCGGCACGCTCGACCGGTTTGCGGCCGGCGAGGCGGTCCGACTGAAGGTCGACGTTGCGGGCGGATTGCCGGGCGAGGATCACGCCACCGAGTTTGATCCCAACGCCTTCTGTGGCGGCGACGCCCCGCGCCTCTCCCGCCCGCATTTTCTGGCCATCGTGTCCTCGGCCACGCTCGCCCTGACGCTCGCGCGCAAGTCGAACGGGCGCGTCGACGGATTCGTCGTCGAGGGCGACGTCGCCGGCGGGCACAACGCCCCGCCTCGGGGGCCGATGCAGCTCACCCAGGGGGGTGAACCCGTTTACGGAGCCCGCGACATCCCGGACCTCGCGAAGATCCGGGAGCTCGGCCTGCCGTTCTGGCTCGCGGGAGGCCGCGCGAGCCCGGAGAGGCTTGCCGATGCGGTGGGTCTCGGCGCGGCGGGCATCCAGGTGGGCACGGCCTTTGCGTTCTGCGACGAGTCCGGCGTGGTGGATATCCAGAAGCGCGAGGCGATCCGGTCCAGCCGCGCAGGCACGGCGCGGGTCTTCACCGATCCCGCAGCCTCGCCGACGGGATTCCCGTTCAAGGTCGCCCAGATGCCGGGAACCCTCTCCGAGGAGAGGGTCTACGCGCAGCGCGAACGCATCTGCGACCTAGGACACCTGCGCCAGCTCTACCTGAAGGCGGACGGCGGGGTGGGGTACCGCTGCCCCGGAGAGCCTGTCGACGACTTTCTGCGCAAGGGCGGCGCCGCCTCGGAAGCCTCCGGCCGCAAATGCTTGTGCAACGCGCTCGCGGCCACGGTCGGCCTTGGCCAGGTGCGCGACGGGATCCGCGAGGCGGCGCTGGTCACGGCCGGCAACGAATTGAGCGAGCTCGCACGGCTTGTCGAGAGCGGCCGGGACCATTACGGCGCCGAGGAGGTCGTCCGGTACCTGCGCGGGGAGTCCTCCGGCCCGCTTGCGCTGGAGGCCGATTCCGCCCTGGGACGGTCGGCTTGACTCCGATTTTCCGGCCCCTGAGTTTTTCCCGGTGGCTGAGAATTCCGCGCACGCCGAGTACGTCCTCCTGGTTGACTGCCAGGACCGGCCCGGCCTCGTGCACGCCATAACGGGCGTCCTCTTCCGGGCCGGGGCCAACGTCACCTCAAACCACGAGTTTGTCGACGCCGAGAGGCAGCGCTTCTTCATGCGGACGGGCTGCACGGGCCTCCTGGAGCCCTCGGCGATAAGGTCGGAGATCGAGGGGCTCCTGCCCCCGGGCGCCGCCGTCCAGGTCCGCCGCGGGGTGCCGAGGCGGATCCTGGTCATGGCTTCGCGCGAGCACCACTGCCTGGCCGACCTCCTGGTGAGGCACGCCTACGGCGAGCTCGGGGCGGAGCTCCTCGCCGTCGTGAGCAACCACGACAATCTGCGGCCCCTGGCGGAAAAGTTTGCGGTGCCGTTCCACTTTGTCCCCCACGAGAACGCGACGCGGGAGGAGCACGAGCGGGCGCTCCAGGCGCTCATCGCCCCGATGAATCCGGACTACATCGTCCTCGCCAAGTACATGAGAATCCTCTCCCCCGGCTTCGTCGCCGCCTGGCCGAACCGGATCGTGAACATCCACCATTCTTTCCTTCCCGCCTTTGTCGGCGCCCGGCCCTACCACCAGGCCTTCCACCGCGGGGTCAAGGTGATCGGGGCGACGTCGCATTTCGTGGCGGAGCAGCTGGACGAGGGCCCGATCATCATGCAGCAGGTGATCCCGATGGACCATTCCTACACCCCGCACGATCTCGCGAGGGCGGGGCGCGACATAGAGCGCACCGTCCTGTCGAACACCCTGAAGCTGTTGAACGAGGACCGGGTCTTCCTCTGCGCCAACCGGACGATCATCTTCGACTGATGGCGTCCCCGCTGTCGCCCGCGCCGGGATCCCGGCCCCCTTGTCTTTTTTTGGTGACAGGAAAGCCGGCCGTCCCGAGCCTCGCACGGTGCCAGCCCTTCCACGCTTCACGTGCCTGCGAATCGTCCCGGCCGTCGTCCTCGCGTTTCTCGGCGCAGCCGGGCTCCGCGCGCAGGTGACCGAGGTCCCCCAGACGATCGAGCCCGGCGGGCTCCTCATGCGGATGGACGCCATCTCGATCGGGGTTGACCCGGACACGGCGGCGCCGAACCAGTACAAGATGCTGGCGGTTGGGACGACGCTCCTGTCCGCGGGTGTCACGAACACCTTCGACATGGAGTTCGGCACGCAGCTCTTCCTGCGGGACACCGTCTCCGAGTCGGGTTACGACCGCACCGAGTCCGGGATCGGCGACATCATCCTGCGGCCGAAGTGGACCTTCTGGCGCGACCCCTCGAGCGGCGAGGCGGCCGCCATCATCCCGTACGTGATGCTCCCGACCGACTCGAAGGCGGTGGGAAACGACTCCCTCGAATACGGGCTCATTGTCCCGTGGTCCATGGACATCGCCGCGGGCACGAAGGCCGCGGCGATGGTCGAGTGGGACGAATTGCGCAATGTCGCCAACACGGGCTACGACGCGCGCTTCTACACGAGCGCCTACATCAAGTGGGAGCTCGGGCGCACGTTCGGCGCCTATACGGAGGCGACCCTGAGCGACTCCACGGGCGGCTCCTCCACGTTCGCGGGCACCGTGGGCGCGGGCGCCACGCTCTCGCTCTCCAAGAACTTCGAGTGGGACCTTGAGGCGAGCCGCGTGCTCGGCCAGGGACGGAACGCATGGGCCGAGACGCTGCGTTTCCGCTGGCGGATCCTCTAAGAGGAGGACCGACGCCCCGGGCAGGCGGCGGGTTTCAGGTCTCCTCGAAATCCGTGAGGATCGAGAACCTGAAGGTCGAGCCCTCGCCGACGCGGCTCTCGACCGAGATCGTTCCGCCCATCAGCTCGCAGAGGCGCTTCGAGATGATGAGGCCGAGTCCCGTTCCGCCCCGGCGGCGGGTCGAGGACGTGTCGACCTGGCTGAACGGCAGGAACAGGTGGTCGAGCTTCTCCGGAGGGATCCCTATCCCCGAGTCCTTGACCGCAAAGAAGAGGCGCGCCACCCGGCGGGGGGAGCCGGGTTCGAGCGGCTCGCCGCGGGCGCACGAAACCTCGAGCGAGACGCCGCCCCGCTCGGTGAACTTGAGGGCGTTGCCTATCAGGTTCGTGAGGATCTGGCGGATCCGGGACTCGTCGCTGTTGACGATCTCGGGGACTCCCGGGTCGACCTTGGAGTCCAGCGCGAGCGCCAGGGAGCGCGCCTTCGGGGCGAAGAACGCGCACATGTCCTGAACGCACGTCCGGAGGGAGAAGGGCGCGTGCTCAATGTCGATCTTGCCGGAGTCGATCTTCGAAAGGTTGAGGATGTCGGCGATGATCTTCTCTAGGGCGAGGCCGCTCGAATTGATCATTTCGACCTGCTCGCGCTGGTCGAGCGTCAGGGTGGTCGAAAACAGCATCTTCGAGAAACCGATGATCGCGTTGATTGGGGTCCGGAGCTCGTGGCTCACGATGGCGAGAAATTCCGACTTGGCGCGGTCGGCCGCCTCGGCGGCCTCCTTTGCGCGCAGGAGGGCCGCCTCGGCCTCCTTGCGCTCGGTGATGTCGTGGCCCACCGCCTGGTACTCCATCGTGTTGCGCTCGTCGTCCTTGATGGCGCGCTGCGTCCACCGGATCCAGAGCCGGCGCCCGTCCTCGAAGGGCATCTCGGTCTCGAACGTGTAGGGCTCGTCGGCAATCGCCGCGCCCGGCGTGAAATACGGGAAATCCACGCCCACCAGCTCCGTGCGCTTGCGGTTGACGGCGCGCGCGTACGCGCCGTTCACGAAGGTCATCTTCCCGTCGTTCCTGTAGCGGCAGATCAGGTCGGGCTGGTCCTCGACGATTCCCTTGTAGCTTGCCTCCACCTGCTGGAGCGACCGGGCCATCCGCTCGATCTTGCGGGCGAGGCCGATGATCTCGTCCGAATCCGACTCCTCGGTCGAGAGCGGCATGTCGTCGAGCCGCACGGAGTCCGTCGTGTCGTGCATCGACTTCAACGTCTTGACGAGCTCCTGGTTCCACGCGTAGCCCGCGAGGACGAGGATCATGCACCCGGTGATCGCGAAACCGATGACGTAGAGGGTGCTGCCCAGGTGGTCGCGCACCTGCTTGTCCGTGATGATCACCACCCACGCCAGGATAAGCGCAAAGACAAGAAAGAGGACAAACGTTGTTTTACGTCGCATCAAGGGGCTGCCTTTCTGTTCAACTTGTCTTTGCGGTGCATGGGAGTCGAGTGCGGAAACTACCCCTTGGGTGATGGTTAGGAAGCGAAGAACGGATTGTGGCGTTTTTCCTGGCCCACGGTCGTCAGGGGCCCGTGGCCGCACGCCAGGACGGTGTTGCGCGGGAGCCGGAGGATCTTTTCGACGTCGTTCTTGTACTGCTCGGCAAAATGGCCCGCGCTGCCCCCGATCGAGCATGAAAAGAGCGAATCTCCCACAATGGCAAGGGGATAGCTAAGTCCCGTCACGTAGAACGTGGTCTGCCCCGGCGAATGCCCCGAGGTCAGGAGGGTCTTGATCGCGATCCCGCCGATGTGGAAATGGGCGTTCTCCGTGAAGGTCCTGGCCCCCGGGACGTCCGCCGGTTCGCGCTCGCTCGCCCAGACCTCCGCCCCCGTCTCCCGGGCGACTTTCGCCAGGTCGACCACATGGTCGTCGTGGGTGTGGGTGATGAAGATCATCTGCACGCGCAGCCGCTCCGTGCGGACGAGGTCCAGCATGGGGCCGGGGTCCGCCCCGGTGTCGAACGCGGCCGCCACCCGGGAGCGCGCGTCCCAGACGAGGTAGCTGTTGACGGCGATGTCCTCGAAGGGGGTGTTGAAGATGGCGAACCCGTGGGGGAAGACCGGCACCTCCGGGTACCAGCGCTTGTGCGCCAGTTCCTCCAGCGCGTCCGGGGCGAGCCTCAGGTGGCGGGCCACCCGGCGCAGGACGGCGTCGATCGGCTCGCCGGCCTTGAGGGCCCTCAGGTCCTCGAGCGACACCTCGGCCCTCTTGCACAGCTCCTCGTCGGAGATCGCCATGCCCCTCTGGGCCTTTGCGATCACGTCGTCGAAATTGTCCTCTATCGGGATTCGGGGCATGAATTGGGCCTATCAGCGGGAGCCGGCCCGCGCGAGGTTTTGCGCGGCCGCGGTCGCAGTTTGCGCCCGGTCGGCCCGCCCGACCTTCTCGAAGATCGAGGCCATCGCCCGGTAGGCCTCCGCGCCCCGCTTGGGATCGCGCTTCGCGATCTCCATGGCCTCGACGAACGCCTTGTCCGCGTCCCCGAGGGGCCAGGGGGCCTGGGCGTAGAACTTCATGAGGCCCTCCCGCGCCTCGAGATCGCCCGGGTCGAGCTCAACGGCGCGCACCATGGAATCGCGGCCCTCGTGGGCCATCGAGTACGAGCTGTCGCGGTCGGCGAGAAGGAAGCACACCCCGGCGTATTCGGCGACGTAGACCTCGTTGTCCGGCGCCCGCGCGACGGCCTTGCCGAGCCAGGTCCTCGCCGAGTCGAGGGCCTTGTCGCCCCCGAGCCGCTGGAGGGCCATGGCGAGGTAGTAGCAGGCCGAGGGGTCCGCGGGCTCGGCCGAGGCGAGCGGGAGAAGGAGCGCCTCGGCCTCGGCGTAGTGCCTGGCCTTATAGAGGCGCACGGCGTCGCCGAGCGGCGACGCGGCGAGCTCCGCCGCCGGAAGAAGGGCGCAGAGAAGCCACGCGCACAGCCCCGGCACCGCGACCCCCGGCGGCCTCATTTCGAATAGGCCTTCCGCAGGGCCAGGGCCACGTTCTCGGGCACGAAATGCGCGACCTCGCCGCCGTACCTGGCCACCTGCTTCACCAGGGACGAGCTTGTGTAGCTGAACTTGACGTTGGTCATCACGAATATCGTCTCGATCGACGGCTCGAGGTGGCGGTTCATGAGCGCCATGTTGAACTCGAACTCGAAGTCGGAGAGCTCCCTGAGGCCGCGGATGATCGCCTGCGCCTTGAGCCCGACCGCGAACTCGACGAGGAGCCCGGTGAAGATGGTCGCCGTGACGTTCTTGAACTGGGCGATGTTGGGGCGGATCATCTCAAGGCGCTCCTCGGGCGTGAAGAGCGGCGACTTGGGGCTTTCGCCGATCGCGAGCGTGACGTGGTCGAAGAGGCGCGCGGCGCGCGCCAGCACGTCGATGTGCCCGCACGTGATGGGGTCGAAGGTACCGGGATAGATGCAGTGGCGCATGGGAGACGCGCACAGGAAATGCCCTAGTTTGGCGGCTGGCGAGCGCGTTCCTCTCCGATGTTGCCATATGGCGCGAGCGGGATGTTGTTAGGCCGGTGCATGACGCTTCCTAACGCCATTACATTGTCGAGGATACCGCTGATGTTCGTCATTGTCGGGCTCATGTACTGCGGGTGGCCCGGGGCCGCGACGCTCGCCTTCTTCCTCTTCATCGCCGGAGCCGTCGGCGACTGGCTCGACGGCTACCTGGCGCGCAGGCTCTCGCTCATCTCGAACTTCGGGAAGCTGATGGATGCGATGGCCGACAAGATCATGGTGATGGGAATCGTGATTGCACTCGTCGACAAGCACGAGATCCCGGTCCTCCTCGCGCTCATCACGCTCTGCCGGGAGTTCATGATCACCGGAATGCGCATGGTCGCCGCCTCGAAGGGCGTCGTGGTCGCCGCCGACAGCGGCGGCAAGAGCAAGACCGTGACGCAGCTGATCGCGCTCGGTTTCCTCCTCGGGGCGCCGATGCTGGCCCACGACTGGGCCGGCCTCCTGGCGGGAAGCGCCCCCCACGTGGTAGACCTCGTGAGCAAGGTCGGCGTCGTCATCTTCGCGGCCGGCACCGTTCTCTCCGTGTGGTCGGGCTACCGCTACATCGCCCGCAACGCGCGAACGGTCTTCGGCGAATGACCCCCGGCCCATGAAGCTCGAGCAGCCGAAGTGGCCGAGGCATATGACAACCGAATCGGTCGTCGGCCTTGCGACGCTGGGACCGGTGGGCCTGAGGATGCGCGCCCCCGGTACCTGGGGATCGGCGCTGGGCCTTTTGTTCTTCGTCGTCTGCTTCATCCCTCTTGGGCCGTTCGAGAACCTTTTGGCGAGCTCCGCCCTGGCCTACCTCGCGGTCGGGATCTGCGGCGAGGCGGAGATCCGGATGAAGCGCCACGACCCGGGCGAGGTGATTCTGGACGAGTTTGTCGCCATGCCGGTCTGCTTCGTGGGCTGGCAGATGATCGTCGGTCCCGACGTCCCGCGGTTCCTCGCCCTCCTGGTCGCGGGATTCGCGCTCTTCCGCTTCTACGACATCCGCAAGCCGCTTTTCATTAACTCGCTCCAGGCGCTTCCCGGGGGCTGGGGCATCGTGGTCGACGACACGGCGGCCGCGCTGGCGACCTGCCTGACGCTCCACCTCGCGCACGCCCTCTGGGCGCTGGTATAGCCCCCCGGGCGTCCCCTCAGGGCATCACGCGCAGCTGCTCGGCGGGCACCTTCAGGAGGAGGCCCTGGCGCAGCACGTCGACCGAGATCATGATCCCGAGCGGGTTGCTGGGATCGTCGACCAGGCCCTCGAGTCCGTGGAGGGGCCCGCCGATCACCCGGACCCGCCGGCCCCGTCCCAGGAGCGGGATCACGCTCAGCTCGACCCCCGAGGCGACGATCTTGCGGACGTCCTCAAGCTGGCTCAGGAAGCGCGCCTCGTCCTCGACCGGAATCGCGCGGGCGATCAGCTCCTGCTGGTAGATTCGGGGGCGCATCCCCGCCGGCACCCGCGCAAAGACATATCCCGGGAAGAGGGGCTTCGTGAAGCGCTTCGTCCCGCTCGGGTAGCGCCGCGTGCTCGTGATGAGCGGCAGATAGTGCTCGAAGGCCTCGGCCGCCATCAGCGCCGCGAATTTCTTCTCACACCTCGGCCGGGCGTGGCAGACGTACCAGTCGCCGGCGGTCGACGGGTCGCTCACGTCCCGAGGAGGAATCGGATGGCCGCGTGGTAACCCTCGAGCCCGAGGCCCGTGATGACCGCGACGCAGGCCGGGGCCGTGAGGGAGGTGTGCCGGAACTCCTCTCGCTTGTAGATGTTCGAGATATGGACCTCCACGGCCGGCAGGTGGGCGCCGAGAAGCGCGTCCCGCAGGGCGACGCTCGTGTGCGTGAGGGCACCGGCGTTGATCACGATCCCGTCAAAGCTCGCATCGGCGAGCTTCGCGATCCGGTCGATCAGTTCGCCCTCGTGGTTGGACTGGAAGAACTCGAGGGTCGCCTTCTTCCCAAACTCCGCGCGGAGCGCCTTCTCGAGGTCGCCCAGGGTGGCGCTCCCGTAGATCTCGGGCTCGCGCTTGCCCAGGCGGTCGAGGTTGGGTCCGTTCAGGATGGCGATCTTTTTCATGGGCCGGTTTTTGCGGGGGTCGGGCTAAAGGGGATTTTCGGTCGCTATGAACTCCCACGGCAATCCAAACTTTTTGGAAAGCTCGGCCGCCAGCGCCCTTACGCCGTGCACCTCCGTGGCGTAGTGGCCGCAGAGATAGAGGTTCAGGCGCCGCTCCTCGGCCACGTTGAACCACTCCTCCCGCAATTCGCCGGTCACGAGCGTGTCGACCCCCGCCTCGAGGAGGGCGCCCATGGCGCCGTTGCCGCTCCCGCTGCAGAAGGCGACCTCTCGGGGACGGGCCGAACCGAACTCGATCGCCACGACCCTGCGGTAGAGCAACTCAAGCCTCCTGCGGAGGGCGGCCCGCGGGAGCGCGCTCCGAGCGATGGTGCCCACGTGCCCGCCCTCGTTCTCGACGAATCCGCGGCGGGTCGCGAGCCCGAGCTGGCGGGCGAGGAGGGCGTTGTTGCCGATGGCGGGGTGGGCGTCCAGGGGCAGATGGCTCGAATAGAGGGCGCAGTTGCCCGAGACCAGGGTCCTCAGCCGCTCGTAGGCCGGGCCCGTCAGGGGGCGCGGCATGTCCCAGCACATGCCGTGGTGGACGATCAGGAAGTCGACGCCCGCATCGACCGCCCTTCGGAAGGGGACGAGGCCCGCGTCGACGGCGGCGCCGATCTTCGACACGCGCCCCCCGTTGGCCAATTGCAGGCCGTTCTGCGCCCCGGGGGCGTCCTTGAACGCCGTGCGGCGGGTGCGCTTGTCGCAGTAAGCGACCAGATCCTCGAGTTTGGCCATGGTCTTAAATGCCGAGTCGGCAGCTATGTGCGCTAAAGCCTGCGCCGAAACTCACGAGCCAAAAATCGCCGGCCGCTCCCGGCGAATCCGACTTCAGGGTCTCCTCGAGGGCGAACAGGACCGAGGCGCTGCTCATGTTTCCGCAGGCGCGAAGGGTCCGGGCGCTGGCCTCGAGCGAATGGGGCGCGAGGACCGGCGCCAGGGCCTCGAGCACGTCGCGGCCCCCGGGGTGCGCGACGACGCGCGAGACCGGGCGCTTGCCCCGGCCCTCCCAAAGCCGGCCGACGGCGCCCGCGGCGAGCTCCGGCACCGTGCGGTCGAGGAGGTTGCGCAGCTTTCCCTCGCGCTGCTCAAAGCGGAGCTTGTCGCGCTCGGCCGGCAGGTGGAGCGAGTTGAAGCCGAACGCCCGTATCGCCCCGGGACCCGGCGAACCGCGCCAGAGCGTGGCCGCGGCGCCGTCGCTGAAGAGGCAGGCGCTGATGATGACCCCGGGGTCGTCGTCCAGGTAGAAGGCGGCCGAGCACACCTCGACCGCGACGCAGGCGACCGTCGCGCCGGGTTCCGCCGCCAGAAAATGGCTCGCCGCCCTGAGCGTCGGGATGGCCGCGCCGCAGCCGAGGCCGACCACGTCGTGGAGCACGGCGTTCTGCCGCAACCCGAGGTTTTCCGCCACGTAGCTTGTGAGCCCGGGGCAGAGGTAGCCCGTGCACGTGCAGATGAGGAGCGCGTCGAGGGCCTCCGGTTTCAGGCCGGCGGACTCGAGGGCGCCGGTCAGTGCGCGGCCCGCAAGCGCGGGCGCCTCGGCGCGGAAAGCCTGGTTCAGCTCGTCCGGGGAGCGGTCGAAGATCCGCTCCACCTCGGGCACGGCAAAGTGCCGCCGCGCGATGCCGTTCTCGCCCTTCAGGATGCTCTGGAGGACGAGCATCGTCCGCCGGCTCAGGCGCCTGCGGACGCCGGACCGCTCGGCGATGCCCCAGCAGTCGGGCTGCGTGAAGGAGGCGGGCGGGAGGGCGGTCGACAGCGCGTGGAGGTACATCGCGGGTTCTCTCTAATGGGGCGATCCAGGGAGCGCGCGCAGGGGTGCGGGGCGCCGGCCCGCGCGGGCCTCGGGGGCGCATCCGACGGGAATCTCAATCGGGGGAGGTGCGTTCAAGGGCGCCTTGTCGCCACCATCCGGTAGGCCCCGAGCGGAGTCAGCGTGCACGCATAATCCCAATGGCCGTCATTCATCCCGAGGAGGACCGGCAGCTCCTCGCCCAGGAATCCAGCCCGGATGCTGACATCGGCGTCATGGAGGGTCACATGGTTGGCCCCGAGATAAGGCGCAACGGCCGCCATCATCGTCCTCGAAAGCTTCCTGCGGAGGGGTTCGCTGGCGGCGACGACCCGGGCGCTCCGGCGCAGGACGCCTCCCAAAGCGGCGAGCTCCCCGTCCGTGAACTGGTGGAAGATCAGGTTCCCGATGACGACCGGATAGGCGCCGTAACCGCCAAACATCCGGAGGTCGGCCTGGTGCCACGCCCGGTCCCCGGGCCAGCCGTCGGGGCGGGGCCAGAGGTCGAGTCCGTCGGCCGCAAGGGCGCGCTTGTGGAGCCGGCGGCCCAATTCGCCGGTGCCCGCCCCAAGTTCGAGCACCCGCTCGTCCGGGCGAACGAGCCCTGAAAGCACCCGCTCGAACCAGGGCATGTTGCGCATGAAGCGGTTGACGATCCTCAGGTCCCTGCGGCTGTGGATGGCGTCGGGGTGGTCGGGCGCAAGCGAGTCCAGGAGCTCCGGCTGGCAGGAGCGCTTGGAGTCCTCCGCAGGCTCGGAGCGTCTACCGGGCATGGACAAATTCTGGGGAACCCATGGGATGCAAACGGGTATGCCAAAGGGGCGGCCGTGGCAAATGCGCGATGCGCGCCCCGGGGCGCCGGCAACGGCAGTCGAAGGTTGCCGGGCCGCGCACACCTGTGCAACGTGTGCGCAGAAGCATGAGCGCCGCAACGAAGAGCCCAGTCGACCTGATCGCGCAAGCCGCAAAGAATTTCAAGCGGCGGCCCTCCTGGGACGAATACTTCATGGCGACGGCCGTCCTGATCGCGACGCGGTCCAACTGCGAGCGCCTGCACGTGGGCTGCGTCATCGTCGCCGGGGGCGAGCGCAAGAACCGACTCGTGGCGGCGGGCTACAACGGCTTCCTTCCCGGCACTCCGCACGTCTCGCGCGTGCGCGACGGCCACGAGCAGGCGACCGTGCACGCCGAGCAGAACGCGATCGCCGACGCGGCGCGGCGGGGAAGCTCGGTGGCCGGCTGCATCGCGTACGTCACCCACTATCCCTGCGTGAACTGCGCGAAGGTGTTTGCCGCCGCAGGCATTGCGGAGATCAGGTACCGGTCCGATTATCACAACGATCCGATCGTCGCGCAGCTGATGACGGACGCCGGCGTCACGCTCCAAAAGCTCTGACACCCGGCCAAGGCACCCAATGAGGGAAAGCATCGGAAGCACCAGGCAGTCGCTAGCGGGCTCGCTCCTCCTGGCCCATCCGGTGCTGCGCGACCCGAATTTCCGGCGGACGGCCGTCCTCATGTCGACCCACGGTCCCGAGGGGGCGATGGGCGTCGTGCTGAACCGGCCGCTCGGCAAGCACCTGGGGGAATTGAAGGGCGACTTTGCGCTCGGGCCCCTGGCGCCCACCCCGATCTTCATCGGGGGCCCCGTCCAGACCGAGCAGCTGATCCTGGCCGCGTGGCAGTCGCGCGAGGACGCGTTCCAGCTCCACTTCGGCATCGACCCCGAGAAGGCCGTCCAGCTGATGGCGGACGAGTCAACCCGGCTTCGCGCCTATCTTGGGTATTCCGGATGGTCGGCAGGCCAGCTTGAGAACGAGCTCAAGAGCGGGACCTGGATCGTCGCAAGCCCCCCGGCGGACCTGTTTGAGCGCCCGATGCAGGAGGCCCTTTGGCGATCGCTTCTCTCCGACGAGGGCGCCGAATGGGAGCTCATGGCGGACGAGCCCGATGAGCCCGGGAAGAACTGAGTTGACAGGGTGGGGGTACGCTCTCTGTTTTGGTGCCTTTTATGAAAGTCGTTTCCTCCATCAAATCAGCCAAGAAGCGCCACCCCGACTGCCAGGTGGTGCGCCGCCGCGGCAAGATCTACGTCATCAACAAGACCGACCCGCGTTACAAAGCGCGCCAGGGCTGAAGCTTAAACCCCTTTCCACGTGAAATCCGAAGGTCATCCGACGCTCAATCCGGTCTGCTTCCTCGATGTCGCCACCGGCAAACGTTTCCTCACGCGCTCGACGATGAAGTCGGCCCGCAAGGAGACCATCGACGGCCAGGAGTACTATATCGTGCTTCGGGATGTCACGATGGACTCCCATCCGGCGTACACCGGCGAGAAGCGCCTGGTCGACACGGCGGGACGCGTCGAGAAGTTCACGTCCAAGTTCAAGCGCAGCACGAAGAAGTAGGCCGACGGCCGTTGAAGCTGATCTGTTTTGACTGCGACAGCACGCTGAGCTCCGTCGAGGGAATCGACGAGATGGCGAGGCTTCGCGGTCCGGAGGTGTTCCGGCGCATCGAGGCCCTCACGGCCGATGCGATGAACGGCAGGATCCCGATAGAGGACATCTTCGGCCTTCGTCTCGGGATCATCCGCCCGACGCTTGCCGACGCGTCCGCCGTCGGCCGGCGCTACCTGGAGACGGTGGAGCCGACCGCGAAGGCGACGATCGCCGCCCTTTCCGGCATGGGCTGGACCCCCGCCATCGTCAGCGGCGGCTTCCGGCAGGCCATCCGCCCCCTGGCCGATTTCCTGGGCGTTTCCCGGGTCGAGGCGGTCGACCTCCATTTTGGCCCCGACGGTTCCTATGCGGGGTACGACGCGGCCTATCCCTCGACGCGTTCCCTCGGGAAGCTCGTCATCATCGACCGGCTCCGCTCGGAGTGGCGCCCGCAGAAGGTCGTCATGGTGGGTGACGGGGCGAGCGACCTTGAGACCCAGCCGGGGGTCGACCTTTTCGTCGGTTTCGGCGGGTTCCTGGCGCGCGAAAAGGTGAAACGCGACGCCCAGGCCTTCGTCACGTCTCTGGCCGACTTGGTCGGCCTTGTCTGAGCGCCCTGCCGGCCCGGTGGGCTAGGGGAAAAGGCCCCGCTTCTGCTTCGCCTCGGCGACCCGTCCAATCCCAAGCGTGAGCGCGGCCAGCCTCCGGCTGAACTTGAACTTCCGCTTCTGGTACTCGACCGAGTCCTTCGCCTTTGCGAGGATCGCATGGAGCTTTCCGATCACCTCGTCGCGGTCCCAGTAGAAGCTCTGTTGGTTCTGCAGCCATTCGAAATAGGACACGATGACCCCCCCCGAATTGCAGAGAACGTCGGGGATGATCTCGATGTCGCCGCGGGCCTCGATCACCCGGTCCGCCGCATTGGTGGTGGGTCCGTTGGCCGCCTCCGCAAGCAATTTGCACTTCAATCGCGGCGCGTTTTCGTGGGTGATGACCCGTTCGAGGGCCGCCGGAATGAGGACCGTGCACTCGAGTTCAAGGAGCTCCTCGTTTGAGATCGGCTCGCCTCCCCCGAAATCCTTCAGAACCCGCTCGGACTGGAGGTACGCCAGGGCCTTCCTGACATCGATGCCGGCCGGATTGTGGATCGCGCCCGTGAAGTCGGAGATCGCGATGATCCTGGCTCCCATCTCCGCGAGCGCGAGGGCGGTCTCACTGCCGACGTTTCCAAAGCCCTGGATCGCGACCGTCGATCGCTCCACCGGGATCTTCATGTCCTCCAGGTACTTCCTGACGAGGAAGGCGACCCCGGCCCCGGTCGCCTCGCGCCGGCCCTGCGAGCCGCCGACCGCAATCGGCTTTCCGGTCACCACGCCCGGGCAGATGTAGCCCACGTGGTTGGAGTAGGTGTCCATCATCCAGGCCATGATCTGCTCGTTGGTCCCGACATCGGGAGCCGGGATGTCGATCTGCGGGCCGACGAACCCGATCAATTCCTGCATGTAGCGGCGGGAGAGGTGCTCCAGCTCGGTCGGCGAGAGTTCGCGCGGGTTCACGATCACCCCGCCCTTCGCCCCTCCGTACGGGAGCCCCACGAGCGAGCATTTCCAGCTCATCCACATCGAAAGCGCCGCGACCTCGCCGAGCGTGACCTTTTCGTGGAAGCGGATGCCGCCCTTGGAGGGTCCCGTCGACAGGTTGTGCTGGACCCGGTACCCCTCGAACACGGTCACGCCGCCGCTGTCGCGCTTGATCGGGAGCGACACCGCGATGCATCGGCGCGGGTACTTGGTCCTGTCCCTGAGGTCCTCCGGCAGGTTGATGGCGTCCGCGGCCTGGTCAAACTGCCTGCACGCCATGCGGAAAACCTCCGAATCATACAGCGTTGAAACAACAGCCTTTGACATGGCCCGGGTATGCCCGATCTCATAGCCATTGGCCATGCTTTTTAAGCTCAGCTCCGACTACAAACCGACCGGCGACCAGCCCCAGGCGATCGAGGCGCTTGTCGGCTCGATAGGCGCGGGGAACCGGTACCAGACGCTCCTCGGTGTGACCGGCTCCGGCAAGACCTTCACGATGGCCAACGTCATCGCGCGCTGCGAGCGGCCGGTCCTCATCATCTGCCACAACAAGACCCTGGCGGCCCAGCTTTTCTCGGAGTTCAAGTCGTTCTTCCCGGAGAACGCCGTCGAGTACTTCGTCAGCTACTACGACTTCTACCAGCCGGAGGCCTACATCCCCTCGAGCGACACCTACATCGAGAAGGACTCCTCGATCAACGAGGAGATCGAGCGCCTCAGGCTTTCGGCGACGAGCGCCCTGGTGAGCCGGCGCGACGTGATCGTCGTCGCGAGCGTCTCCTGCATCTACGGGCTCGGCTCGCCCGAGGACTTCACCGAGCTCAGGATCTCGATCCGGACGGGTTCGGAACTCGGGAGGAATGCGTTCCTTGAGCGGCTGGTCGACAACATCTACGACCGCAACGACTACGAGCTGAAGCCCGGACGTTTCCGGGTGCGCGGCGACGTGGTCGACGTGATGCCGGCCTACATGGAGCACGGACTGCGCGTCGAATTCTTCGGCGACACGGTCGACGCGCTGAGCGAGTTCGACCCCCTGACCGGGGACGAGATCCGCAAGCTTGAGAAGTTCGACCTCTACCCGGCGAACCAGTACGTGAGGAGCCGCGGCTCGCTCACCCCGGCGATCGCGTCCATCAAGGCGGAGCTCGAGGAGCGGGTCGCCTGGTTCGAGAAGCAGGGGAAATACCTCGAGGCGCAGCGCATCAAGATGCGCACGAACTACGACCTCGAGATGCTTCAGGAAATGGGCTTCTGCAACGGGATCGAGAACTACTCGCTGCACTTCGGAAACCGCAAGCCGGGGGACCGCCCCTTCTGCCTGATCGACTTCTTCGCCAAGGACTTCCTCCTGATGGTGGACGAGAGCCATGTGACGGTGCCGCAGATCGGCGGGATGTACAACGGCGACCGCTCGCGCAAGCAGACGCTCGTCAATTTCGGGTTCCGGCTTCCCTCGGCGCTCGACAACCGGCCCCAGAGCATCGAGGAGTTCGAGCGGATCACGGGCCAGACCCTCTACGTTTCCGCCACCCCCTCGGCCTTCGAGGTCAACCGCTCGAGCGTGGTCGCCGAGCAGGTCATCCGGCCCACGGGGCTCCTGGACCCCGAGATCTCGGTGCGCCCCATCAGGGGCCAGGTGGAGGACCTGATCAGCGAGGCCAAGGCCGCGGCCGCCGCGGGCGAGCGCGTCCTCGTGACGACGCTCACCAAGCGCCTCTCCGAGGACCTGACCACCTACCTTCGCGAGTCGAAGGTGCGGGTCGAATACCTCCACTCGGACATCGACACGATCGAGCGCATCGAGATCCTGCGCAACCTGCGGCTGGGCAATTTCGACGTCCTGGTCGGGATCAACCTCCTCAGGGAGGGCCTCGACCTTCCGGAGGTCGCCCTTGTCGCGATCCTGGACGCCGACAAGGAGGGGTTCCTCCGGAGCGAGACGAGCCTCATCCAGACCGCGGGAAGGGCGGCGCGCCACGAGAAGGGCCGGGTCATCTTCTACGCGGACACGATCACCGGCTCCATCGCGCGCACGATCGAGGTCACGAACGCGCGCCGCAGGAAGCAGATCGCGTACAACCAGGAGCACGGAATCATCCCGCGCAGCGTGAGGCGCGGCGCCCAGGCGAGCCTGCAGGCGCCGGCGGGGCCGGACGAGCCCGCCCTGACCGGGGCCGCGGGCAGCCCGGACGACGTGGCCGCGGTGATCGCCGAGCTCGAGGAGGAGATGCAGGAGGCCGCCGGAAGGCTCGAGTTCGAGAAGGCCGCGGTCATCCGCGACCAGATCGACGCCCTCAGGTCGGGAAAATTCAAGAAGCTCGCGGGGCCCTCCCCGCGCCGCCCTAGGACCACGCGGGCGAATTCTGGAGGCGGGGGCTGAGGACGCCGATGCAGGGAAGGTTCCGGTAGCGCTCCGCGAAATCGAGGCCGTAGCCCACGACGAACTTGTCGGGAATCTTGAAGCCGACGAAGTCGGCCTCGAAGGGCACCTCGCGCCGGCCGAGCTTGTCCAGGAGGACGCAGGTGCGCAGGCTTTCCGGCTTCAGGTCCCGGACGAGGCCCGAGACGAGCTTGATCGTCTTGCCGGTGTCCAGGATGTCGTCGATCAGGAGCACGTGCCGCTTGGCGATGTCGATCGTCAGGCTCGAGACCACGTGGGGCGCGCCGACCGACTTCGTCTTGTCCCCGTAGCTCGAGATGCGGACGCAGTCGAGGCGGACCGGGTTGTCGATCTCGCGCATCAGGTCCGCGGTGAACATGACCGCGCCGTTGATGATCGAGATGATCGTGAATTCGCCCGAGCCGAAGACGGCCCGGATCTCATTTCCGAGCTCCCGGACCCTCGCCTTAATCTGCTCCTCGGTGAACATCACGCTTTCCAGATCGGGGTGGCCCTGGGACCTCGTTATTGTCGACATCGGTGGGGACGATGAAGCAGGAACGGGCGGCGGGAAGCAAACCGTTACCGCGGCCCCGGGAGGGTCCGCGCGCCGATTTTCCTTTTGACTTCGACTCGGGCGCTTCTTGCGTCGAGCCTCGGTCGTTCGCGAGCACCATGATCTCCATCCGGATCGAGAAGCTTACCAAGCGATTCGGCGCCGTCACCGCGCTGAACGGCCTGGACCTTGTCGTCAATCCCGGGGAGCTGTTCTTCCTGCTGGGCCCGAGCGGCTGCGGAAAGACGACGCTCCTCAGGTGCCTGGCGGGCTTCTACATCCCGGACGAGGGGAGGATCTTCTTCGGCGACGAGGACGTGACCCGGCTCGCCCCCCACAGGCGCAACACGGGGATGATGTTCCAGAGCTACGCCCTCTGGCCCCACATGAGCGTGGCCGAGAACGTGGCCTTCGGCCTCGAGGAGCGGAGGCTCCCGAAGGCCGAGATCCGGCGGAAGGTGGGCGAGGCGCTGGAATCGGTCCACATGGGCGCCTACGCTGCGCGCCGCCCGAACCAGCTCTCGGGGGGCCAGCAGCAGCGGGTGGCGCTCGCCCGCGCTCTCGTCATCCGCCCGCGCTGCCTGCTTCTCGACGAGCCGCTTTCGAACCTCGACGCGAGGCTCCGGCTTGAGATGCGCATGGAGATCCGCCGCGTGTGCAAGGAGTTTGAGCTCACGACGGTCTATGTGACGCACGACCAGAAGGAGGCCCTTTCGGTCTCGGACCGCATGGCGATCCTCGACGGCGGCCGGATCCTCCAAGTCGGCACCCCGCAGGAGATCTACCGGCGGCCCGCGAAGCGGACCGTGGCGGACTTCATCGGGGAGACGAACTTCATCCCCGGCAAGCTTGTCTCGTCCTCGGGCGGCCGCGTCCGGGTGGCGACGGCCGTGGGGGAGCTGGAGGGGGTCCCCGGCGACCCCTCGGCGCCGGTTCCCCCGGGCGCGGACGTCACCGTCTCGGTCCGGCCCGAGTGCTGGACGATCTCGCCCGAGCGACCCGGCGTGAACGCGATCCGCGGCTCGATCGGCGAGTCGATATACCTCGGCGAATACGCCCAGTACGATTTCGTATCGGGGGGGACGACGCTGAAGATCCTCGAGATCAATCCCAGGTTCGTCGACCGCAAGGGCGCCGACGAGTTCCATGCGGGCGTCCGGCCCGAGGACGTCGTCATCCTCCGGGACTGAGGGCCCTCCGATGCTGAAACGGGGGATCATGGTCCTGGCCCTCGCGGCGACGGTCGCGCTGCCGTTCGTCCTGAGGCCCCACCGGGCCTCGCCCGGCGAGGCCGACGACACGCTGATTGTCATCACCCCGCACAACGAGGCGATCCGCCACGAATTCACGCTCGGCTTCCAGGATTGGTACAAGGCGAGGACCGGCCGCACGGTCTTCGTCGACTGGAGGATGATCGGGGGGACGAGCGAGATCGCGCGCTATCTTGACGGCGAATACGTGGCCTCGTTCCGCAACCTCTGGGAGGGGCGGATGCGCCGGCCCTGGAGCGCGGAGGTCCAATCGGCCTTCCAGAACGGGAGGCTTTCCGGGGACGCCCCGGCGCTCGCAAGGGAGGCGAGGGCGGCGTTCCTCGCGTCGGACGTGGGATGCGGGATCGACCTGTTCTTCGGGGGCGGACCCTTCGACTTTGTCCGGCAGGTGCGCGTCGGCAACCTGGTCGACTCCGGCCTGTCGCGTCGGCATCCCGAATGGTTCACCGACAAGGTCCTTCCCCGCAGCTACGGCGGGGAGGTCTACTACGACCGCGGGGGCCTTTGGTACGGCACCGTGCTCAGCTCGTACGGCATCCTCTTCAACCGCGACGCCCTGAAGCGCCTCGGAATCGGCCGGGAGCCCGAGGAGTGGGACGACCTCGCGGACCCCCGCTACCTGGGGCAGATCGGGCTCAGCGACCCGACGAAGAGCGGCTCGATCGCCACCGCGTTCGAAAACGTCGTCCAGCAGCGGATGCACCAGCGGCTCGACGCGCTGCGCGCGGCCGACCCGGCGGGCGACCCCAAGGCGATCGAGGCGCGGGCCGTGCGGGAGGGCTGGGTCGAGGGCCTGCGGCTCCTGCAGCGGGTCGGGGCCAATGCGCGGTATTTCACGGACACCTCGCAGAAGCCTCCGATCGACGTCGCGTCCGGCGACTGCGCAGCCGGCATGTGCATCGATTTTTACGGCCGCGAGCAGCAGGAGGCCGTCCGGCGGCGGAACGGAGGCGCGGACAGGCTAGGCTACGTGTCGCCGGAGGGGGGGTCGGCCTTCTCGGTGGACCCGATTGCGCTCCTGAGGGGCGCCCCGCATCCGGAGGTCGCGCGCGCCTTCATCGAGTACGTCCTTTCGCTCGACGGCCAGAAGCTCTGGAACTTCCGGGCGGGGACGCCGGGCGGGCCCCGCGAATTCGCGCTTCGGCGCCTGCCGGTGCGCCGCGATTTCTACGGGCACACGGAATGGCGCCCGTACCTGAGCGACCCCGGCTCGAACCCCTATTCGCAAAGGAAGGTGCTCGAGTACCGCGAGGCGTGGACGGGCCCGCTCTTCCAGGAGCTCGCCTTCGTCATCCGGGTGTCGACGGAGGACCCCCATCCCGAGCTTGTGAGCGCGTGGCGCGCGGTGATCGCCGCCCCGGAACCGGCGAGGACGCGCGCTCTCGCCGTCCTCCAGGACATGTCCGCCGTCGATTACGACCAGGCGCTCGGTCCGATCACAAGGGCCTTGGGGTCGAAGAACCTCGTGGACGCGGTGCGACTCGGGAGGGACCTGGGCGACACCTTCCGAAGGAACTACGCCCGGGCGGAGCGCATCGCCCGCGGCGAGGAATAGCCCCCGGCCGCCTCGGGCGCTAAAGCGCGGCAAACGCGGCGGCGAACGCCGCCTTGTCGGGCGCGGCGAAGAAGGACGTGCCGGCGACAAACGTGTCGGCCCCCTTGGAGCGGCAGAGGGCGGCCGTCGCGGCATCAATGCCCCCGTCGACCTCGATCCGCAGATCCAGCCTCTGCCCCTTCCTCCAGGCGTCGAGCTGCGCGATCTTTCCAAGGACTTCGGAACGGAACGCCTGGCCGCCGAAGCCGGGCTGGACCGTCATGGCGAGGACCAGGTCGACGTCCCCAAGGAACGGTTCCACGGCCTCGGCGGGGGTCCCGGGGTTGAGCGCGATGCCCGCCCTGCAGCCGTGCGCCCGGATCGCCTTCAGCGCGGCGGCGTGGTCGTAGGTCGGTTCGACGTGGATCGTGATCCGGTTCGCGCCCGCCTTGGCGAACGCCGCGACGTAGCGGTCGGGTTCCGACAGCATCAGGTGGGTGTCGAAGAATAGGGTCGAGCCGTGGCGCCTGAGGGCCGCCAGGGTTTCGGGCCCGAACGAAAGGTTCGGCACAAAATGGCCGTCCATGATGTCGAGGTGCAGCCACTTGAGTCCCAGCCGGGCCACGAGCGCCGCTCCCTCGCCGAGCGCCGCGTGGTCGGAGGCGAGGAGCGAGGGGGCTAGGATGGGCTCATTCATGGGGGAGGGTCCTGGGCTTCACCATACATCGAGGACGGCGTGTGTCACCTGGGCACTGAGCTGGTCCGCCAGGAGGGGAAGCGTGTTGTATTCGGACTGGAGCTGGTCGTTGCTCGTGCCGAACGGCACCGAGCCGAGGCCGTTGTCGACAAAGGCCTCGCGCTGGACCTCGATCTGGCGCCCCTCAAAGAGCATCCGGCCCGTGCGGTTGTCCCTCAGGCTGCAGCTCGCCGTCAGCCTGAGCGTGAACTTGCGGGCCAGGCCGTTGTCGTCCTCGCGGTTGGCGGCATTGTCGCGCTTGTAGTTGACGAGCGTGACCTCGAGGGTCGCGTCGGCGTCGCCCGAGCCCGCGACGACCTCGACCCGCCCGTCGCGGATGAAGGCCTGCCGGATCATGGTGGTGACGAGGACCTGCGACTGCGCCAGCGTCGTCTTGTTTTTCGAGGGCTCGATGTAAAGGGTCGAGAACGAGGGCGCCGGGCCCGAGCCGAGCCTGTAGTGCTGGCAGCCCTGGAAGAGGAAGGCCGAGACAAGGATCAGGCCCCAGGCTCGCTTCATCGGCAGTGGGCGCCTCGGCCCTCAGAACAGCCAGAACCGCTTCGTCTTGGGCTTGGTCGTCGGGTTGACGTTTTGCTTTGAGACCTTGGCATCCAGTTCGGCCAGGCGCTTCTTCGCAAGCATCGCCGGCTTGGAGTCGGGGTATGCCGTGATGGCCTCGTTGTAGAACACCTTTGCTGCGGCGAAATTGTAGCGCTTGTAGAAGTAATAGTCGCCGATGTAGATCTTGCTCTGCGCCAGAACCGTCTTCATCCGATCGACCCCGGCGGCCGCCACGGCGATGTTCGAATCACCGGGGTAGAGAATCATGTAGTCCTCGTAGTAGGTCATGGCCTCCTTGGTCGATGCCTGGTCGTATTTCGGGCCCTCCGACAGCGAGGCGTGGAGGTCCCCGAGCTTCAGGTAGGCGACCGGGGCGAGGACGCTCTGGGGATAGTTGTTCACGAGCCGGTCGAGCGCGTCGATCGCCTGGTCCGTGTCCTTGTTGAGCTGGTAGCCGCGGGCGGCGTCCATGAGCGCGAGGGGCGCATAGTCGCTGTACGGCGCGTCGATCAGGATGACCTCGAAGTACTCGGTGCCGCGGGTGCGGTTCGAGAACTCGGGGATGATGCCCCAGAGGCGGTTGTGCGCGCCGTCGAGAAGCAGGGCCGCGATCTTGTACTGCTCGCCGATGGCGTCATTGAAGCGCTTCGTGTTCGGATAGCTCCGAATCATCTGCTGGTAGGCCTGGAAGGCCTTGAAGTACTGGTGCCTCTTCACGTAGAGGAGGCCCGCCCTGAACAGGGCCTCCGGGGCGTAGACCGAACCCCGATATTTGGTGGCGACCTTCTCATAGGCGCCGATGGCCGACCGCCGGCTTCCGTTCTCCTCAAGCCGCCTCGCCTTGTTCATCAGCTCCAGGGCCACCTTGCCCTGCGGGCCGGTGAGGCCCGAGGCGGCGGCCCCGGCGTCCTGCCAGCCGGTTGCGGGCGACCAGGTCAGGTCTGCGGAAAGTCTGGGGGTTGCGCCGAGCGCGAAAGCCGCCGCGATCCAGAGGGGCAGTAAGGTGCGGCGGAGAAAAAAGGTCGGCATGAGGGCGGAAATCACCAGCGAATCAGGGCGCTCCCGTAGGTCAAGCCTGCCCCGAAGGCCACGAGGAGCGACAGGTCGCCCGGCTTGATTCGGCCCGCTTTTCGGGCCTCGTCCAGGGCGATGGGGATCGAGGCGGCCGAGGTGTTGCCGTAGCGGTCCACGTTCACGAAGAAACGCTCGACCGGCAGCTCAAGGTACTGGGCGATGGCGTCGATGATGCGCAGGTTGGCCTGGTGGGGTATCACAAGGTCGATCTGATGGGCCTGGAGGCCATGTTGTTCCAATATATCTCGCGCGGCCTCCTCCATGACCCTCACGGCCAGCTTGAAGACCTCCTTGCCCTTCATCTTGATGAACTGGTCGCCCCGGGCGATGGTCTTGGCCGAGGTCGGCATCCTGCTCCCGCCTCCGGGAATGGTCAGGAGGTGGGCGTCCTCCCCCAGGGATCCAAGCCGGGTGCCGATGAGCCCGAGGCCGGGCTTCGTGCTCACGCCGACGACCGCGGCGCCGGCTCCGTCGCCAAAGAGCAGGCAGGTTCCGCGGTCCTTCCAGTCGACGACGGTCGACAGCTTCTCGGCTCCGATCACAAGGGCCTTCTTGTAGCGGCCCGAGCCGAGGAGCGCGCAGGCCGTGTCGAGGGCGTAGATGAACCCCGAGCACGCGGCGTTCAGGTCGAAGCACGCGGCCGTGGACGGGACGCCGAGCTTGTGCTGCACGATGCAGGCGGTCGAGGGCATCGGGTGGTCCGGCGTCAGGGTGGCGACGACGACCAGGTCGATCTCGGAGGCGGCAATTCCGGCGTCCTCCAGCGCCTTGCGGGAGGCGTGGACCGCCAGGTCCGAGGTCGCCTCGTGGGGGCCGGCGATCCTGCGCTCGCGGATCCCGCTGCGGGCGCGGATCCACTCGTCCGACGTGTCCACCATCTTCGCCAGATCCTCGTTCGTGAGGACGCGTTCCGGAGCGTAGGAGCCAGTGCCGAAAATGACGGTCGAGCGTGTGGACATTCGGGGAAATCTATGCGACCGGAGCGCTCAGCAGGTCGTTCGCCCGCGCAATGTCCGCCTCCATCCGCTGGTTCATGTCCGCCTTGATGATCTCGCCGGCGGCCCGGATCGCGCTTTTGATCGCGTTCCGGTTCGAGGAACCGTGCGCCTTCAGGATGTTTCCCCTCAGCCCGAGGAGCGGGGCGCCGCCGTAGCGCTCCGGGTTGATCCGCTCCTTCATGGCCGCGAAGGCCCCCTTCGAAAGGAGGGCCCCGGTCCTGCGCATGGGATTCGCCCCCAATTCCTCGCGGAGCATGCTCCGGATGAACTTCTCCAGGGATTCCCAGCTCTTCAGCATGATGTTTCCGACGAATCCGTCGCAGACGACCACGTCGACATGCTCGGCGAAGACCTGGAACCCCTCGATCGGGCCCGAATAGTTGATGATGCCGTCGATCCGCTTGAGGAGGTCGTTCGTCTCGGTGATGAGGGCGTTGCCCTTGCCGTCCTCCGTCCCGATCGACATGAGGCCGACCCGCGGGTTCTCGATGCCGAGCATCACCCGGCAGTAATGGCTGCCGAGGATCGAATTGTGGACCAGGTGCTCGGGCTTCGACTCGGGATTGGCCCCGGCGTCGATCAATACGAAGTGCCCTCCCTCCCTCGGCACCACGGCGGCGAGCGCGGGCCTCGCCACGCCCTCCATCGTGCGCAGCCGGAGCGTGCCGCACGCCATGAGCGCCCCGGTGTTGCCGCAGCTGACGACGACGTTTGCGTCCCCGGCCTTCACCAATTCGATCGCCCGCACCATGGACGAATCCTTCTTCTTCTTCAGTCCCGCCAGCGGCTTGTCGTCCATCGTGATGACCTCGGAGGCGTGCAGGATCGACAGCCTCTCGCTGCGCTGGAGGCCGTAGTGGGCGATGATGGGCCTGAGGACGGCCTCGTCGCCCACGAGCGTGATCGGGTTCAGGTTCGGGCTCTGGGAAAAGGCCAGCTTGACCGCGGCGACAACTTCGCTCGGGCCCAAGTCTCCTCCCATAGCGTCGACCGCGATCCGACCGGGTGTTCCGGGGGCCATAACCGTCGGCTTACCGCCTGTTCTGAGCGGGGCGCTCAGACCTCTACGTTGAGGACCTGGCGGCCCCGGTAGGTTCCCGTCTTCGGATTTACCCGATGGGCCCTAACAAGGCTTCCATCGGAAGGGTCCCGGGCGAACTCAGGCGCTATGAAAGCGTTGGCTGCACGACGATTTGCGCTGCGGCGCTTGGACTGCTTGCGTTTAGGATTGGCCATTTGGAAGGGGGTTAAAGGTTGACCGTTTAAAGGCTGCTTTGGGCTCCCGTCAAGCGCACACTCAATAGCATACAAGACTTGTACCGCGCGCTGGGTCGCGTAGCAAGGAGCAAGCCCGTGCCACCAACCCTCTTCCAAATCTTTGTCCTCGGTCTAATCCAGGGCGCCGCGGAGCTTCTCCCGGTGTCCAGCTCGGCCCATGTGATTGCCGCCGAAAGGCTCATGCGCCTGAATCCCTCGAGCCCGGAAATGACCTTCCTGCTCATCATGCTCCATACCGGGACCATGTTCGCGGTGGTCGCGTACTTCTGGAAGGCGTGGAGGAAGAGCTTCTTCGAAAGCTCCTCGGTGTTCGCGAACGCCCTCCTGAGGATTGTCCTGGCGACCCTGGCGACGGCGGTCGTATTCCTGGCGCTGGAGGTGCTGATCAAGCGGGTCTTCCTCCACAATAGGCCGGGGGCCGCCGTCGAGGACCTGTTTGACAACCTTTACCTGATCGCCGGGGCCCTCGCGGTCTCGGGGGCTGTGATCACCTATTCGGGCCTTCGGACCCGTGCGGATTCCCGGGAGGCCTCGCCCGGGGCCGACGGCCGGACCGTCCCGCTCGTCCCGGCCGCATGGATCGGCGCCCTCCAGGGGCTCGTCCTTCCCTTCCGCGGCTTCTCGAGATCGGGCGCCACGATTTCGGCGGGCATGCTTTTCGGGATTTCGAAGCGCGCGTCGGAGGAATTCAGCTTTGCGCTCGCGGTCGTCATCACCCCTCCGGCAATCCTGCGGGAGTTCCTGAGGCTCCTGCACGCGCGGGCCGCCGGGGCGGGCGCGGCGCCCCTCGGCGGTCTCGCCGTGCCGGGCCTTGAGGGAATGGCCTGCAGCTTCGTCGCGGGGCTTCTCGCGCTCAGGTGGCTCTCGGGCTGGCTCGAGAACGGCCGCTGGCACTATTTCGGGTACTACTGCTTCGCGGCCGCCGCCGGCGTCTGCGCGCTGGCCGCCCTGGGTTCCTGACATGGAGACGCTCCCCATGCTGACGGTGGCCCTTGGCGCCGGGCGCGAGCTCACGCCGGAGGAGGTCCGCCGCGCGGCGGCTCTCCTCGCGTCCGCGGAGGCCGCGGACGAAGTCAAGGCGGCCTTCCTCCTCGCGCTTTCCCGGAAAGGGGAGACCGCGGCCGAGCTCGCCGCGTTCGCGCAGTTCTTCCGGACCCTGGCGCTCGATCCGGGGATGCAGGAGTGGGCCCCGAGGGCGATCGACATCGTCGGAACCGGGGGCGACCACGCGGGGGGCTTCAATGTCTCGAGCCTGGTGACCCTCGTCGTCGCGAGCGCCGGGGTGCCGGTCATGAAGCACGGCAACCGCGGCGTGACCTCGAAGTGCGGAAGCGCTGACCTCTTCACGGCTTTCGGATACAGCCTCGAGGCGCCGCCCGAGAGGCTCCGGGCGGCGATGGCGGCCCTCGGCTACGCTTTCCTCTTCGCGCCGTCCTGGCATCCGGCCTTCAAGGCGATCGGACCGGTCCGCAAGATGCTGGCCGCTCGCGGGGAACGCACCGTCTTCAACATCCTCGGCCCCCTCCTGAACCCGGGGCGGCCCGCCCACATCGTCCTCGGAGCCGCCTCGCCGGCCCTTGTGGAGAAGATGGCGGACGCACTCGAGGCGCTCGGCACGCCCGCGGGGCTCGCCGTCCACGGGATCATCGCTCCTGGCCGGGGAATCGACGAGTTGACCACGGCGACCCGGAACCTCGTACGGGGGGTGGGGCGCCACCGAGGCTTGCGCGCCGAATGGACCCCGGAGTCCTTCGGGCTCCCCCTGTCCCCCTTTTCCGACATCGTCGGCGGCGACGTGGCCGCGAACCTCGCGATCGCCACGGCGCTTTCAGAGGGGGCGGGGCCGCGGGGCCTCGCCGACACGATCGCGCTCAACAGCGCGACCGCGCTCTGGGTCGCGGGCGCCCGCCCCGATGTCCGCGGGGCGATCGCTGAGGCGCGCGAGCTCCTCCTCGGCGGCGCCGTGAAGCGGAAGATCTCCGACACGCGCGACTTCTTCGCGCGCCCCGCCGGATAGACCCTCAAGCCATGCAACGGATCTATTTCGGGACGGACGGAGTCCGGGGCCCCTACGGGGGACCCACGGTGAACGAGGCGTTTTTCGCCCGACTGGGCCTTGCCGTGGCCCGGTGGCTTTCGTCCCGCGGGTCGGCCCCGGGGAAGGTCGTCATCGGACGGGACACGAGGGACTCCGGCGAGGCGCTCGCCCGCGCGTTCGGCCTCGGCGTCACGCGAGGGGGGCTCGCCGCCGTCTCGCTCGGCGTCGTTCCGACGCCGGCCGTTTCGCGGGCGACGACGCTCGGCCGGGCGGTCCTCGGCGCCGCGGTCACCGCCTCGCACAATCCCGCCGCGGACAACGGCATCAAGTTCTTCGGCCCGGACGGCGCGAAGCTGACCGACGCGGACGAGGCCGCGATCGAGGCCCTTCTGGGGCCGGCCGGGTCCGAACCGGATTCCGGCGGGCCCCTGCCCGCCGACTCGGTGGTGCCCGCCTACATTGACGCGGCCGTGCGGATGCTGCCCCCGGGGTCGCTCAAGGGATGGAGGGTCGCGCTCGACACCGCAAACGGCGCCACCGCGGCGACGACCCCGCCCGTTTTCCGCGCGCTCGGGGCGGATCTTGCGTGCATCGGGGACAGGCCGGACGGCCGGAACATCAACCAGGGGGTCGGAAGCGAACACCCCGAGGCCCTGGCGCGCCTCGTCCTCTCGGCCGGCGCCCGCTTCGGCGCGGCCCACGACGGCGACGGAGACCGCTGCGTCCTCTGCGACGAGCGCGGGCAGATCCTTGACGGCGACGAGATCCTCACGCTCCTCGCCGTGCACGCGCTCGCCCGCGGGACGCTCGCCGAAAGGACACTCGTCGTCACGGTCCAGAGCAACCTGGGGGTCGACCGCGCGGTCGAGGCGGCGGGAGGGCGCGTCGTCCGCACGGAGGTGGGCGACCGCCACGTGGCGGAGCGCATGCGCGCCCTGGGAGCGTGCCTGGGGGGCGAATCCTCGGGGCATATCGTCAACTTCGAGTTCGGGCCGACCGGCGACGGGCTCGCTGCGGCGCTGCGGGTCGCCTCGGTCATGCTTGAGACGGGCCGCCCGCTCTCGGAGCTGCGCACGGCCCTCAGGAAATTCCCGCAGCTTTCGGCGGCGATCCGGGTCCGCGAGAAGAAGCCCCTGGCTTCGCTCAGGGGCCTTTCGGCCGCCGTCCGGGAGCTGGAGGGGGAGCTTGGCCGCTCCGGCCGCGTCCTGGTGCGGTATTCGGGGACCGAGCCCAAGCTCCGGCTCCTCGTCGAGGGCCCGACCCACGCGGTCGTCGGGGCGGGGATGGACAGGCTCCAGGCCGCGGTCCGGGCGGAGCTCGACGTCGCCTGAGGCGGCCCCCCGAGATGGCTTGCCGACCGGCCCGGGCCGTCTTTGCGTTGCACATGGCCAGTTGTCGGAACCTGTCCCTAGGATGGGCGGTGGTGCTCGCAGGGCTGTCGGTCCTGGGCGCGCGAGCCGCGGACTTCGGCCGCCGGTTCGACGAGATTGTCGCGCGGTCGACCCCGGCCCAGCTCTACGCATTCCTCTACGACATGCCGAAGGGCGGCGACCTGCACAACCACGCGGCCGGGGCCAACCGATCCGAATGGATCTACGACGTCTGCACAGATCCCGCGCGGAACGGCGGGGACACCTTCTACGCCCGAGTCCGCTTCGCGGGCTCTCCGGACGCCGTGGACCCGGCGGCCCGCTACCGGACGATCCGGAGGAAGACCTATGAGATGCTTGGGGACCCGGCCAAGTCCGAGTATGTGCGCCTCGAGGACCTGACGCCCGGCGAGAAGCAGCGGTGGTGCGCGGCCCTGCGGCTCGACGGCACCGGCGACGGCAGGCTCGAATTCTTCTCGCACATCTGGCCGCGGCTCGGTCAGGTGAACCAGAGCCTTCCGGTGGTGACCGAGCTCCTGGTCGAGAACATGAAGGCTTTCGGGGCCGAGCATCTGGGCTACCTTGAGACGCAGTTCGTGATCGAGGGGATGGTCGACAACCAGGGCGCCGTGATCCCGGACGAGGTGGCGGTGGCGTTCGTCAGGGAGAGGCTCGCAAGGCCCGACGCCCAGGCGAGCGGCGTCACCGTCAGGTTCCAGAGGACCATCCTCAGGTTCAGCCCGGACGCCGAGGCGCAGCTCACGAGGGCCTACCGGTTCGTCGACGCCCACCGGGACCTGTGGGTGGGGCTCAACATGGCCGGCATCGAGGAGAACGGCAATGGCTACCCGTTGCGGTTCCTCGACACGTTCCGCCGGCTCCGGGCGCAGTACCCAACCCTGGCGCTTTCGATCCACGCCGGTGAGATGGACGGGCCCGACCGCCACATCCGCGACACGCTTCTCCTCGGCGCGACGCGGATCGGCCACGGGGTGAACCTGATCAAGGACCCGGAGACGCTCCTGCTTCTGCAGCAGTCGCGCCGCGTCCTGGTCGAGGTGAACCTGATCTCGAATCGGCTCCTGGGGTACGTGCCCGACCTGTCGACGCACCCTTTCCCGGAGTACCTGCGCACGGGGGTCCCGGTGTGCCTCAACACGGACGACCGCGGGATGTGGGACTCGAACCTGACCGACGAGTATTACACCGCCGTCACGCTCTTCCACCTATCCTGGCCCGAGATCCTCGCGATGGGCCGCGATTCGCTCGCGCGCTCGTTCGCGCAGCCCGATGTCAAGGAGCGGCTCCTAGCCGACTACGATGCCCGGATCGCCGGTTTTGAGGGGAGGTACGGAGGGTCGACCCTGGAGGCCGCCTTCGCCGCCCTGTCCTCGGTGAGGCCGGTCAGCTACGGTTACGCGAGGCGCAACTGGGGGTTTTGAAGAGGCAAAGGACCGCCCCATCCGGACCCCGTCCGTTGCCCCGGGGTACGCGGCGGCTAAGGGAAGGCGCAGAGCCCGGCGACAAAATCGGCGGAGCCGTCCCGCTGCCAGCCGTCGAGCTGGGCCTGCTCCTTCAACTGCTGACCCCGGGACCGGCTCACGCGGGCGAACAGGCTCCGGCATTCGGGCAGTGCGGTCATGTCGCCCCAGAGCTTTTCAAACTGGGCCACGGGGAAGATGTCCTCCTGGCCGTGGCCCCAGCGCTTCTTGACCTCCTTCAGCGTGACGTAGGTCGACAGGCGGGCTGCGAGCGTGCGCACCGCATTGGCGGTCTTCACCGGGTCGGCCAGGTCGGCCCGGCTTAGGCCGAAAAGCGCCAGAAGCCGGTCGATGTCGATCCAGCAGGTGTTCGTGCTGTAGTAGGAGAGGGTGAACTCGTCCTCCTCCCGCGGAAGCGCGAGGCCCTCGATCAGGCGCAGGCGCCCGTCGATCCTGGCAAGCCCGCCCCCGTGGTCCTCGATGCGTCGGCTCATCACCTCAAAGCCAAGAACGGCCCCGGAGGACTGAAACCAGCCCGTCATGACCGGATCGGGCGTCGCGCCCAGGGTGTCGATATTGTGGGCGACCAGCGTGCGCAGCTGCGGCCGGGATGCCATCAGGCGCGCCAGCACGCCGTTCTTCAGCAGGTTCGGGATCTCGAACCAGTGGCCGACCGGGTGGAGGCACTGGAGGGGGAGGTTGTCGGTGTAGTCGCTCGCCTCGCCCGTGTTCCTGGCCCAGTCGGAGAGCGTCGCCCGAACGCTCTCCAGCATCTTCTGCTTCTGCTCGTCGAGGCGCTGCTGCGCCGTCTCCTCCCACGCGAACCGCAGGTCGCGCAAGGTCGGCACGAGCCTTAGCCCGATCGACCTGCCGGGCGACACCCAGACGTCCCGCTCGAGGCGGTCGCCGGCGAGCGCCCTCAGGCTCGCCTCGATCGACGAGTGGGTGAGGTGGCTTGTCGTGAAGACATAGGGCAGGGACGCGCCGATCTCGCGGGCGCACCGCTGAGCCTTGGCCAGGTGGACCTCGATGAAACTGCGGTGCCGGCCGCCGAGCTTTGCGAAGGGATGGAGGCCCTTCACGACCCCGGCTCCCTGGGTCCAGCGGCTTCCGACCCCGGCCGCGTAGCAGACCATGGCCACCTCGCCCTGGCGCAGGGATTTTTCGCCGGCGGAGCGCAGGGCCGCCGGGGCGGTCGAGGGATCGAAAAGCTCCGACGCCGCCACGTCCTCAATCCGCGTCGTCGACGGCAGCCGGTTCAGGGCGAGCCCGATGCGCCCGTTCTTCAGGTCGGTTCGAATCTGCTCATGCTGGGCGGAGTCGAAGCCGTTTTCCGCCAGCATCTCCTGCAGGCGCTTCTGGGTGGCCTCGCCGCGGGGGGCCGAGGGCAGCAGCTGGTCGAGGAGGGCCGGAAGCGAGGACGCGAACTCGGGGAACGTGCGCGCCGCAAGCGTGAACTGCTGGATGTCGGCGCGCTCGCGCGGGCTCAGATCGCGCGCGTCCCGGCGCAGGCAGGCCGGGAGCGACTGCCGGTAGTAGGCCGCGGGCAGGAGGGCCGAGGGGCCCGTCAGAAGCGCGGCCACCGAGCCCTTTTCGTTGATGGCGAAGTCGTAGACGACCGGGTCCATCGCAAAGGGAAGCGCGTCCTGAAGCTCCCGCTTGGCCTGCAGCATGATCTCGTGGAGTCGGCGCTGTCCCTCGGCCTTCCTCTCCGAAGCGAACACAAAGCCCATGCCGCCTCCCGACATGCCGCCGAGCATCCAGAACCCCCAGAAATCCCCGCCGAAGGCCTCCCGGGTGCGCGCGATCAGCCGCTCGGTGTAGAGGCTCGTGACCCAGGGGATGATGGTCTGAAGCGGGCCGAAGAAATTGTCGGTCAGCGCCCGTCCAAGGCCGCGCATGTCGCCCGCAGCGAGGAGCCCGAGGATAGTGTCGAGCGTTGAGACGGCGTGGCGGCGTGCCTGCCACTCGGCCTCGCCGCGCAGCAGGTATTTCTCGGTCACCATCTCCAGGATGGGGCCCACATTCTGCGCCATGCCGCCGTGGACGAGGACGAGCGAATCCTGCAGCCGGCTGCGCGCTGCGGCCGAAACCCGGTCATGGCCGAGGAGCGTGTGCCTGGGAAGGAGGCATCCGCGGCTGATGCCGAACTCGGGGTCGCCCGGCCGCGCGACCGTGCCCTCGATCAGCTTGATGCCGGGCCAAAGCCCGCCGGAATCCTGCCAGCCGCCGCCTGAGCCGCCGAGCCACTCTCCAAGAATCGCGCGGGCGGCCACCATGCGCCTTTCGCCCTCCTTCATCGGGCCCTCGAGCGACTCGATCTGGCCGGTGGCGCGCATGCAGACTCCCAGGAGCGCCCCGAGGAGGTTCGTCGAGACCGCAAGCCGTGAGCCCTTCGGTATCCGGTTCACGTTGCTGACGAGCTCGAAGCCCCGGCCGGGACCGAAGATGCTCCCGAGCAGGTCCGCCAGCCGCGTGCCCGAGCGCTCGATTCCGGGCGGGACGATCCCTGCCGCGATGATGGCGGCCTTCAGGAGGCCCAGGTAATCGCGCCCGAAGTCGAAGACCTCGTCGAGATGCTCCAGGCGGGCGCTGGCCTCGAGGTCGACGCTTGCGAGCCGGATCACCGGCTCGTCGATGACGCGAAGGTAGGCCTCGACGGGTGGCCGAATGGCGGAGTCGCGCCCGTGCACGGCCAGGTCGACCGAGATGTTGAGGACGCGCGCGCCCTCGGGAAAATCCATCCCGAGAAAGAAGATGTCGCTCCATCCGCAGTGGGTGAGGTCCATGCGCACGGGCGTGCATTCGCGCACCAGGGGCCGGGGCGCCCCGGCGCCGCCCTGCGCGAGAAGCTCGGGCCGCACCCGCAGCGGCTGGTCGAGCGGGTGCCCAAGGCGGAACATCCAGGCATTGCCGCGTGTGGACCGCACCGTGTGGCGCACCTGGTCGGCCAGGGTCTGGAAGGCGAGCGCCTGGTACGCGGCGGCGAGGGCGCTCGAGACCGTCTCGTTCGCCCCCTGTCCGGCCTGCGCCCTTCCGAAATGGGCGATCGCCTCCTCGAAGCGACGCTCAAGCAGGTGCTTGAAGCCCGCGTACGGAACGAGTCCCGTCCGCGGAAAATCGGCGCGCGCTGGCAGATGATAGCGGTGAATAGCGCTCAGGAAGAAGAGCGCCCGGACCCGGCGGTACAGGCTCGGGTCCCGGCGCCGGAAGGCCTCCAATTCGGCGCACGCCGCGAGAAGCTGGGCGACCGAGAGCCCATCGCACCACCGATCGACGGCAAGGTCGTGCACCCCGGCCGCCGTCCCCGCGATGATGTCGGTCACGCGCACGGCCATGGGCTATTCGGGGCGCAGCGCGAGCAGCTCGACAAGCTGGGTGAGCACGCGGTCGCGGTCGCGCCCGGCGAGCGACAGGGCGAGCTGGGCCAGGAGGAGGCCGTAGGGGGCGCCGATGTCGTACCTGCGCCCCGCGATGGAGAGCGCCAGGCAGCGGCGGCGGGCGGCCAGCGCGTGAAGCGCCTGGGACAGCCCGAGGGAGGCGCCCGGGGACGAGGCGCGCTGCTCCTCGAGGATCGTGAAGATCTCGCCGTCCAGGACGTGCAGTCCGAAGAAACAGAGATAGAAACCGGCGCGGAGCCCGGGAACGATGAGCTGCTGCTCAGCCAGGGTCGGGGTGGGTTTTTCCAGCACCGCCTCGATCTGGTAGAGCGGCTGGTCGTGCCCGAGCAATTTGCCCCCGACCGCCCCGTAGGACGTGAGAAGGCTCTCCCGGGTGGCCTGCACCGCGGAGACCGGAGCGTTTTCCTCCGCGGCGACCGAGAGCACCTGCCTCGCGCACCCGACCGATCCATTTGCGACGTGAAGGTGGTCGCCGACCATGTGAAGGAAGGGTTCGGCGCCCGCGAATTCCCTGCCGCAGAGGAGCGCGTCGCCGTATCCCCGCGGCGTCGACTGCGGCACAAAGCGCACGTGCGAGCGCAGCGGGCCAGAGGCCGCGGCAAAGGGCACCTCGTCGCCCGGGCAAATCACCACGCAGAATTCCTCGATGCCGGCCGATGAGGCCTCCTCGAGGATGATCTGCAGCGCGGACTTCGATTCGCCGTCCCTGTCGATCAGGGTCTGCAGGGGAAGGGTGCGCTGGCGCGGGTTAGCCGCCGTGATCAGGGCCTTTCGGGTTTTCATGGGGTTGTCGAGGGCCGCGCATTATCAATGTTTTGCGCGATTGATACAACCGGAAAGGGCCGTTCCATGGGTGCGCGCGCCGAGGGGCCCCCAGGGGCCCCCCCGGCTATTTGGGCCGGGAGACCGCTTCCACGGACGGCCCGGCCACCCAGACCCCGATTGCCATCAGGAGGGCGCCCGCCAGGAGCCGCGGGATGTTGGCGGACTCCCCGAACACGAGGAGCGAGCAGGCGATCCCGAGGGGGATCTTCGCGTTGTTGAACGCCGCCAGCGAACCCACGTTGACGCGGGTCGCCCCGACGTTCCAGAGAAAGAATCCGATGCCCGAGGCGACGGCGCCGAGGTAGAGGATCGTCGCCCATTGGCCCAGGCCCGCGTGAAAGGCATTCCACTGCGTTGTGAAGAGCGAGACCGCGACCGTCAGCAAAAGGGCTCCCGCGTAGAGGAGGCCGAAGACCGAGGCGTCGCTTGAGCTCTGGGGCAGGCGTCTGCGCTCCCCTCTCCACGCCACCTGGCCCGCGGCGAAGCAAGCGTTCGAGAGCTGCACGAGGATGAAGCCCAGAACGACCCCGGTGTCCGAGATCGCCGTCCAGAGCACGGTGGCCGCCCCGGCCACGGAAAGCGCCGCGGCCGCGAGGTAGCGCGCGCGCCAGCGACCGCCCACCCGGGCGTCGATCAGGGCGACGAAGATCGGGGTGGTGATCGTGAAGAGCGCGACCTCGTAGGCGTGCAGATGGGCGTAGGCGCGCAGGTAGAACACATAGACGGCCCCGAACTGGACGGCGCCGATCGCGGCGAGGCGCAGCATCTGAAGCGGGGGCATCCGGCCCGCGCGGAAGAGCGGGGCGAAGAGGGCGAGGGAGACCCCCAGCCGCAGGACCGCGACCGCGGTGGGGTCCAGGTCCCCGAGCCCCTTGATCAGTCCGAATGAGAACGCCCAGATGAACGAAACGATGAGGAGGAGGATCATCCGGTTTGGGGTCGCCCGTTCACACCCTGAAAAGGGTTCCGAGCCTCTTGCCGAGGAGCAGGCTTATCCCCGCCACCATCGTGCCGAGGAAGACCATCGCCCAGACGCCGAGGGCGCAGGCCAGGAACTTCCCGTCCCCGAGGAGCTGGAAGAGTTCGAGGATCGCCTTCGTGATCGGGAAATAGACCATTTTCTGAGCGAGGATGATGGAGTCGCTCACCTCGAGCATCGCGAACGCGAATGCGAGGAGGGCGCCCGCCATCAGGTTCGCCGCGATCAGCGGCAGGGTGACCTTGATCACAGCCCTCATCGGCGGGGCGCCGAGGTTTTCGGCGGCCTCCTCCAGGGTGACGCTGGTCTGCTGGAATCCGGCCGCGGCGGAGCGCACGACGTAGGGGAGCCGGCGGATCGAGTACGCGATGATCAATAGGAGGGTCGGGTTGTTGACCGGGTTTATGAAGCTGAAAATGCGCCCCTCCTGCGACATGGCGAGGTAGCCGAAGGCCAGCACGATCCCCGGGACAGCGAGCGGCAGCATCGACATGAAGTCGAGCAGGTTTCGCCCGACGAGCCTCGTCCGGACGACGACGTAGGCGATGGCGACGCCGAGGAAGACGTCGACCACGGTCGAGAGACTCGCGTACTTCAGGCTGTTGGCGATGGCAGGGACGGTCAGCTCGTGGCCGAGCGCGGCCCTGTAGTTGTCGAGCGTGAATCCGTGCGGAAGGACGCTGGCGTACCAGTCCCTTGAGGAGGCGATCAATACGACGGCCAGGTGGGGCAGGACCGCCACAAACGCGACCGAGCAGAAGAGGGCGGTGCAGAGCCACGCCTGGGCCCGCGGCAGCGCGCGCGCCCCCCCGGACGACGTCGCCTTCGCCGTCATCGCATAGTTCGACCTCCCGAAGATTCCCTTGCCCACGGCATAGATGAGGATCGAGCAGAAGAGCATGACCGCCACCAGGGCGTAGGGGAACGGGTTTCCCCCGATGTCCTTCAGCCCGTAGAAAATCTGGACGCTCGTCACGCGGGCGTAATCGAAGACAAGCGGCGTGCCGAGCTCCGTGAACACCCAGATGAAGACGATCGTGCCCCCGGCGAAGAGTCCCGAGTGGATGAGCGGCAGCGTGATCTTTAGGAAGCGCCGCAGGCCCGTGCAGCCGAGGTTCTGCGCGGCCTCCTCCATTGCGGGATCGACGTTCGCGAGCGCCGCGACCGCGTTCAGGTAGATGATGGGGTAGAGCGAGAGGCCCTCGACAATCGCGATCCCCCAGAACTGGTTCGCCGCGAACCAGTCGAACGTCCACCCGTGCGGCCTCAGGCCGAGGCCGATGATCAGGGCGTTGGCGGCCCCGTACTGCCCGAATACCTGCTTGATCCCGATCGCCCCGACGAACGGGGGCAGGATCATCGGGATCAGCACCGCGGAGTTGAGGAGGCCCTTCAGCGGAAAGACGAATCGGTCGGATATGAACGCAAGCGGCAGGGCGATCGCGAATGCAAGGGCCGTGCCGGCGCAGGCGAGGAGGAAGGAGTTGCGCAGCGCAATCAGGTAGATCGGGTCCGAAAGGAGCGTCCTAAGGAATGCGAACGTCAGGCGACCGTCGGCGTCGATGAACCCGCCCTTGAGGATCTGAAGGATCGGCCAAAGGAAGAACGCCGCAAAGAATGCGGCGGTCAGCAGGAACACGAGCCTTGCCGAGGTCCTGGACATGGGCGGCGCGTTACCGGGTCATCGGAAGGGCCAGATCTTGAAGAAGGAAAGGAAGAACATAGCCGCCACCGCGTAGCCGATGGGCGGGACCTGGCGGCCCTTTCCGAGGCCCACGCTCAGGAGGACCGAGCAGATGAGCCCGATGCCGATTCCCTGGGCGATGCTGAAGGTGAGCGGGATGGCGAAGATCGTGAGGACCGCCGGCGCCGCCGTTTCGAACTCGGTCATGTCGATCTCGACCACGGACTGCATCATGAAGATGCCGACGATCACGAGGGCGGGCGCCGTCGCGCACGGGGGAATCGCGAGAATGAGCGGCGTCAGAAAGAGCGCCGCCAGCATGAAGAACGCGACCCAGAGGGCCGTGAGCCCCGTGCGCCCTCCCGCCTCGACGCCCGAGGCGGACTCGATGTAGCTGACGACGGTCGAGGTCCCGCTGAGCGCCGACAGGATCGTCGCGATCGAGTCCGCGAGGAGGGCGCGGCCCGCGTTGGGAAGCCGCCCGTCTGCGTCGAGAAGCCCCGCGCGCTTCGTCACCCCGATCAGCGTTCCGATGTTGTCGAACATGTCGACCAGGAGGAGCGTGAAGATGAGGGGGAGCGCCGTCTGGAACTTGGTCCAGCTCGTCAGGAAGCCGAAGGTGAGCTTCAGGAAGATGGGCGATGCGGAGTGGGGATAGGAGAAGATCCCGGCGCTCAAATCGGTGATCCGGCCCCCCGCGCCGTTGGACGTGAAGAGCCCCACGACCGTTATCGCCAGGATTCCGAGGACGATGGCCCCGGGAACCTTGCGGGCGACGAGGAGCGCCGTCAGCACGATGCCGGCAAGGCAGAGCTTGGCGGGGCCCGCCGTGAAGTCCCCCGGGCCGACGAACGTCGCCGCGTTGCCCGCGATGACGCCGCCGTTCTTGAGCCCGATGAAGGCGATGAAGAGCCCCACGCCGCAGGTGACCGCGATCTTGAGGCCAAGCGGGATGGACGCGATGATCTTCTCCCGGACGCCCGTCACGGAAAGCGAGAGGAAGATGATCCCGTTCACGAACACCATGCCGAGCGCCTCGTTCCACGGAACCCCCTTTGCCAGGCAGATGGTGAAGGTGAAGAAGGCATTGATGCCCATCCCGGGCGCCATCGCGATCGGGTAGTTCGTGAAGAACGCCATGAGCGCCGTGGCGACGGCTGCGGTGAGCGCGGTGACCGTGACGAGCGCGCCCCGGTCCATCCCGGTGTTCGCGAGGATCGACGGGTTGACCGCGAGGATGTAAGCCATCGCTGCAAAGGTGGTCAGCCCTGCCTGGAACTCCCGCAGGGGCGTGGAGCCGCGGGATTCGACCTTGAAGAAGCGAGTTACCATACTTGGGCCCGTGGGCTGCGCAGTGTGTGGCCGAACAGGCGCCTCCCTGCAACGACAGTTTTTGGTTCAAATTTCGTCCGGGCCGGCCGAGAGTGCCCCCATGAGCAATCCCGAGTCCAGACTGGCCGAGCTCGGCCTGACGCTTCCCCAGCCTCCGGCCGCCGCCGGAAGCTATGTCCCCAGCGTGCGCACGGGCAACCTTCTTTACTGCGCGGGGACGCTTCCGATCCTGGACGGGAAACTCACCCACGCGGGTCAGGTCGGCCGCGAGCAGACCGTCCAATCAGGGGCCAAGGCGGCCGAGGCCTGCGCCCTCAACACGCTTTCGAACATCAGGGCCGCGCTCGGCTCACTGAACAGGGTGGGGAGGATCGTTTTCGTCAGCGGATTCGTGAACGCGGTCGACGGCTTTGCCGAAAGCCCCGCCGTCATCAACGGGGCGAGCGACCTCTTTGTTAAAGTGTTCGGCGACGCCGGCCGCCATGCGCGGGCGGCCGTCGCCGTGAACGGACTCCCCCGGAACGCGACGGCCGAGATCCAGGCCGTCGTCGAGGTTCGCGATTAGCCCGGCCGGCCAGGGCGGCCTCGGACTTAGCGCCAGTAGCCCCGGACGTAGATCCGGGCGCCGTTCCGGAAAACGTAGCGGGGGGCGACCCACACGGCGCCCGCATGGGGCGGACGCATGTAGTGGCCGCGGTACCACACCCAGCGGCTGCCGTACCAGTGCCAGTATCCGGCGACCCAGATGTAGCCGGGAGCCGGCGCGACGCCGACCACCTCCGCATACGGCGGGGGCGGCTCCTGGTTGACGACGACTTCCGCGGGCTCCCCGTAATAGGACTCGGCGACGGGCGGGGGGGGCGGCGGCGGGGGAGGAGGAGCAACGACGCAGCCCGGAGCGAAGGCGACCACGGCCCCGAGGACCGAGCCGGCAAGCGCGGTCCGCACGAGGCGGGACCGCGGCGATCGAGAGGAGTCTTCTGAAGGTGTATTCATGGATGGTGTATGATACTCGAATCCATAGACGCCGCTTGCCCAAAAGTGTTACGCAATATTTTTCGTGAGCACGCGCGCATTGCGGCCGTTGTCCTCGTATAGCTTCAGCCGGGCCTCCGGCAGGATCTCCTTCGTGCTCTCCTCGAAGCCGCACACGTTGCTGAAGAACCCGAAGCTCTGCGTCGAGAGCGCGATCACGCGCTTTGCCCCGCGCTCCTTTGCCTGAAGGCAGGCGTATTCCACCATTTTCTTTCCGATTCCGCGGTTGTGGTAGAACGGCAGGACGTAGAGCGAGCCCAGCTCGGCCGTCTCGGGCTGGTCCGCGTAGAACATGAGGGTCACGCATGCGATGATGGCCTCGTCCACCTCGAACAGGAAGAACTGGTCGATGTTCTTCTCGATCGCCTGCTGGGTGCGGTGGATCAGCTCCTCGCGCTTCACGGCGTTCCGGGTGAGGTTGTAGAGGAGCCTCGCGTCGCGCCGGGTCGCCTTCCGGATCTGCTGGTAGTCGTTGCCGTAGACAAGCGAGCCGACGCCCTCGTTCGAGAAGATCTCGTTGAGGAGGCCGTCGAACACGAGCCCGTCGACAATGTGCACCCGGGGAGTGCCGGTCTCTATGGCCTTGATGGCGTGGGTCGCCTTGCTGCGGCTCGAATCGGCGATCTGCTCCGGGTGCTCGGTGAGGACCGTGCGCAAGGCGTCGACCGAGATCTCGTGGGTCACGTTCCCGTTGATCACGAGACCGGGGTTCGGCGCCAGGTAGATGATCTTGGTGGCGTGGAGCGCCTCGGCCATCTCCGCGGCGAGGAGGTCCGAGTTGATCCGGAGCGACTTCCCGTCGGGGCCGAAGCCGAGCGGTGAGATGAGGGGCACGACCTGGCGCTCGATCAGCGCCGTGAGGAGGTCCTTGTCGATCCGGTCGACCTTGCCGGTCAGCTGCTGGTCGATGCCCTTCAGGATGCCGACGGGGACGGCGCGCACGGCGTTCGTGATGACGGCTTTCAGGGAGCTTCCGGTCAGGCCCTCCAGGATGATGTGCGAGACCCGCGACGAGGCGCGGATGGCGAGGTCGAGCGTCGCCGGGTCCGTGACCCCGGTTCCGTCGCTGTTTGAGATGGGAACGCCGCGCAGCTTCGAGAGCTCCTCGAGCTGGTGGCCGATCCCGTGCACGAGGACGACCTTGATCCCCAGGCTCCGCAGGACGGCGATGTCGACAAGAAGGTTGCCGAAGTTCTCGTCGGCGACGATCGAGCCGTCGATCGCGATCACGAAGATCTGGCCCTGGAAACGCGGCACATACTGGAGGATCCCGCGCAGGTCCGTCGGCTTGATCGTCGTCGACTGCGCGACCGGCGCCGGCGCAGCCGGGGGCGGTGCGGCCGCGGCTTGCGCGGCCGCGGGCTGCGCGGTGGGTGTCTGGCCGTTTCCTGGAGGCATTGGCAGGTTCGCGTTCTCGTGGAAGTCGCGGCGCACGTCAAGGGACCTCTCAGGGCGCCGCCAGGCGGGGGACCGGGTGGCAGGTCAGCCGGCCGGCGCGGCCGGCGCCGGTTTTGCGGATCGAAGGGCGACGGGCGCGAGCGCCGGGACCGCATCGTCCCCCGCCTCGGAAACCGAACCCCGGCGGGCCGTCAGCGCACCTTGAGCGTCCACGTCCGCGACGAGCGCTCGCCGACCAGGAGCACGGAATAGCTCCCCGGCCGCAGCGATCCCGGCGGGACCTCGAGAAGGGCGTCGCCGTCGCGCGTCCGGGACAGCAGCCCGTTGTCAAGGCGTTCAAAATCCGCGACAATCACGATGTCGCCCTCCCTCTCGTACAGGTGGGCGCCGGAAAGCTGCCTCTTGTTGTCCGGGATCGTGTAGGTGAGCCTGATCGGGTAGTCGATGCCCGAGACCGCGGTCGGCGGCGCGGACACGGACACGATCTCAAGCGGAAGGAGGGGGGTCTCGACGAGCGTCTTGCGCAGTTCCTCGGGCAGCCCGCCCGGGGCCGGCGAGGTGTCCAGGACCGGCTGGGCGGCGGGCTCCGCCGGCCGGACGGCCTCGATCGCCACCCTGTGGTAGCCGGCCTTCAGGAGCCGGATCACGTCGGCGCGGTCGCGCATGTCCTGATAGGGCTGGAACGCCGGCCCCGGCCTCCGGAAATGCAGGGTCAGGTAGGTGTACAGGGGAATAAACAGGAGGATCGCCACGACGATCCACTTCATGGGCCAGGGTTTGCGGTCCTTCGGGGCTGCGGTCATTCAGGGGGAAGGCCAAATCGGTCGCGGGCAATTGGCAACAAACGTTTTCGCGTGTTGCCAACGGCCCCGCGCCTTTCTTGGCTGTCCCACCTGCATGAAATTCTGGTCGCGCTACTTTATACCCACGCTGAAGGAAAGCCCCGCGGACGCGGAGATCGCCTCGCACAAGCTGCTCGTGCGCGCCGGGCTCGTCCGCAAGCTGGGCGGCGGCCTCTACACCTATCTGCCGCTCGGCCTGCGCGTGATGCACAAGATCTCCAAGGTCTGCCGCGAGGAAATGGAGCGGGCCGGGGCGATCGAGCTTTCGATGCCGCATATCCACCCCGCCGAGTTCTGGGCCGACGGGCCGCGCTGGGGCCCGGTCCGCGAGATCATGTTCCGGGCGGACAGCGCGGGCGAGGGCAAGCGCGGGCCGAGGGAGCCGGAGTTTGTGCTGGGTCCAACCCACGAGGAGGTCATCACGCCGCTCGTCAAGTCGGAGATCTCGAGCTACCGCGACCTGCCGAAGACCTTCTTTCAGATAGGGACAAAGTTCCGGAACGAAATCCGGCCCCGTTTCGGCCTCATGCGGGCGAGGGAGTTTGTCATGATGGACGGCTACTCCTTCGACGTCGACGACGCCGCCGCGGTCCGCAGCTACATGGCGATGAAGGCCGCCTACGAGTCGTTCTTCAGGAGGATCGGGGCCCAGGCGATCTCGGTCGAGGCCGACACGGGCGTCATGGGCGGGAGCTATTCGCACGAGTTCATGGTCCCCGCCGAGGTGGGGGACAACGACCTGTTCTACAATGAGGAGAGCGGCTACGCCGCGAACCGGGAGAAGGCGAGGAGCGCCCTCGTCCCCGAGGGGACCGCGGATGCGGCGCCCGCCGGGGAGCTTGAGGAGTTCCCGACCCCGGGCGTGGTCACGATCGCCGCGCTCGAGGCGCCGCCGTATGCCGTGCCCGCGGACCGGCAGTTCAAGACGCTTGTCATGATCGGCGACGGCAGGCCCTTCGCCGTCGTCCTTCGCGGCTCGGACGAACTCGAGGAGGCCAAGCTCGGCTCCCTCGGGTTTACGCTCGTGCGTCCCGCGACCCCCGAGGAGATTGAGCCGGTCCTCGGCGCCAAGCCCGGGAGCCTCGGCGCCGTCCGGGGGACCGTGAAGAACCGGGCGGCCCTCGCGGGGATCTTCGCCGACCACGCCGTGAGGCTTGTCGGCAACGGGACGACCGGCGCCAACCGGGACGGATTCCACCTGCGCAACGTGAACGTCGTCCGCGACCTGGACCTGAACGGCTACGGCGACTTTCGGCGCGTCCGGGCGGGAGAGCCCGACCCGGTTGGGGGACGCCCCCTCAGGGTCCGGCGCGGGATCGAGGTGGGGCACATCTTCAAGCTCGGCACCAAGTATTCCGAGCGGATCGACGCGGGCTACACCGACGACAAGAAGGAGCGCCACCTCTTCGTCATGGGCTGCTACGGGATCGGCATCAGCCGCACGCTCCAGGCCCTGATCGAGCAGAGCCACGACTCGGACGGGATCATCTGGCCCTGGGCCGTCGCGCCCTTCCAGGTGCTTGTCTGTCTCCTGGATCCCCATGATACCGAGGCCACCCTGGCGGCGGCCAGGCTCGCGGCCGCCGCGGAACGCGCCGGAGCCGACGTGCTGATCGACGACCGCTCCGAGCGGCCCGGGTTCAAGTTCAAGGACGCCGACCTGATCGGGATTCCGCTCAGGATCACCGTGGGGGGGCGCGGAATGAAGGAGGGGATCATCGAATTGAAGTGGCGTGGGGCCAAGGAAACGCTCAAGATCGCGCTCGATGAATCGGAAGCCACGGTCGAGGCGCTTGTCCGCGAGAAAGCCTGAGAAGGGTCGTTTCGTCCCCTGAATTCGTGCCTGAGTCCCGTTCCCACACGCGCACCGAAACCCACGCCTCGACCGAGCTCCAGGTCGAGCACTCGTGGCGGGTCGTCGTATTGAACGACCCCGTGAACCTGATGTCCTACGTCGTCATGGTCTTCAAGAAGGTGCTCGGGTTTGACGAGGCCAAGGCGCGCAAGCACATGCTCGAGGTCCATGAGCAGGGCCGCTCGGTCGTATGGGTCGGCCTGCGCGAGACGGCCGAGGCCCATGTTTTCTCGCTTCAGCAGTGGCACCTCACGGCGGTCCTCGAGCCTGATGAAGCGCGTTGAGGTCAAGCTCAGCCTCCCCGTTGTCGCCCCGCTTCTTGACGTGATCCGCGAGCTCTCGACGGAGCTCGACAAGACCCTGGCGGCGCCGCAGGCCCTCCACGACCTGGACCAGGACTTCCGGGGAGCGTGGATCGGCGAGCTCCTGGAGGGGCAGAACCAGGACCAGCGATCCCTCCTTTCGCTTTTTGACGCCAAGTTCTTCACCGAGGGGGTCGTCGCCTTCGACGAGACGAACGCCGAGCCGATCGTGCGCGCATGCACGGCGTTCCGCCTCCAGCTTCGCGAGCGGCGCCTGAAGGCGCTCAGCGACGAGGCCCTCGAGACCGGGGACATCGACATGGCCGGTCTGGACGAGCCCGTCCGGAAGGCCTTCACGTGCTACCTGTTCCTCGCGACCATCCAGGAACTGATCATCCAGCACCTGGATTCAAGCATCATCGGTCCGTGAGGGGACGCAGGGGCCCCATCGGGTTCATGGGTCCCTGCGTATCCCGGCCCAGCCGCTCGATCAGGATGCACGAGCGTTCCGCCGCCGCGGCGCCGTCGATCCTGCGGGCATAATCGCGGCAGCGCTCCCGAACCTGCCGGTCGCCGGTCAGGCGCGCGATCGCGCGGCCGGCGGCCCCGGCCCCGAATGCCCGGCCCGACAGGCAGAGGCCGAGGCCCATGCGCTCAATTCGCCGGCCGTTGTCGGGCTGGTCGTGGGCGTTCGGCACGATCAGATGGGGGATTCCCGCGTGGAGCGCCTGGGCCAGGGTGCCGATGCCCCCGTGGTAGACGATGGCCCTGCACCGGGGAAGGATCCGGCTGAAGGGCAGGTAGGGGAAGGCCCGGATCCCGTCTGGCAGGCGCTCCGGCAGCTGGGCCGGGTGGTTTGTCACGAGCATGGCCCGAAGCCCGGCGCGTTCGCAGGCCTTGACGGCGTGACGGAAGAAGCCGTGGCGGTCCGTGGCGGCCGACCCCGGCGTCACGACGATCGGGGGCGGGCCTCCCTCCAGAAACCGGTCGGCCTCGGCGTAGGCCGGCGCCTCGCCCCCCTGGTCATGGAGCACAAAGCCCGTGAGGTGCGTGTTCGCGGGCCAGTCGGCCTGGGGAGGCGCGAACCACTCGGGGAAGAGCCCGAGGACAAGGTCCGGGGAATGGAGGTAGCGGCTGAAGATTCCCTTCACGGGGGGAAGGCCGAGGCGGGACCGGAACCGGTTGAGCTCCGGGCCGATGAGACGCTCGACATAGAAGGTGTCCATCGCCCAGAAGAGCGCCCGCTTCACCAGGCGGGGCATTCCCGGCCCCATGGTGATTCCGCCCAGGCGGCCGTTGTCGATATAGCTGCGGATGACGCTCGGCTGCAGGTGGAGAGTCGCCGTCGGCACGCCGAGCGCGTCCTGCGCGACGCGGGCCCCGAGGCAGAGCGTCGTCGCCGCGACGACGCATCCGGGCCCCTGGCGCTCGCTCACGATGGCATGGAGCCGCTTCAGATTCGGGAGGAGCGCGTGCTCGACGATGCACGGGAATCCCCGCCGCGGGTGCCAGAGGCGCGGGTCGTTCATGACCGTCTCCGCCTCCGCCCTCGTCCCGAGCTCGATGAATTCCAGGCCGTTGTCCTGGACGTGATTAGAGAAAATCTCGTTCGTCGCCAGAGCGACCCGGTGGCCCCGAGCCCTCAGGGCCCGTCCAATCCCGATCACGGGGTTTACGTCACCCGCGCTGCCGATCGCCGCCAGGAGAATGCGCAAGGGCATACTTGACGGTGGGCCGACATCTCCCAGACTCAAGGACAGACACCCTGCAGTGTTCGAGGTGCTTTCAATAACCGCTCTTTGCCTTGGAAACATTACGGGAGCCCAAACCGCCGCGGAAGCTGCTAGGCCGTAAACCGGAAAGCAAACGCCGCGACGGAGGCGCCCACCTTGACATGAAAAGGTCCTGAGCCTTTGGGCATACGGCACAGGCGGGGTGTCTATCCTTTTTCTCCAGCTTAAAATCATGTCACTCAATACCTACCACGTGCTGCACCTGAGCTCTATCATCGTGCTCCTGGGCTACACGTTCTACGCCTTCGCGGCGCCCGCCGAGACCCGAAAGAGGGTCCTCATGATCACCGGCGTCGCCGCGCTGCTGATCCTGGTATCGGGCGTCGGCATGCTTCACAGGCTCCACCTCGGGCTGCCGGGATGGGCGATCGTCAAGATGGTCTGCTGGCTGGGCCTTTCCGGGATGGCGGGCTTCGGCTACCGCAGACGCGCGCAGGCCGACCTCTTCATGATCATCGCCTTCGTGCTCGCGATCACCGCGGTGGCCATGGTCTACGTCAAGCCGTTCTGACGGGGCCTTGCGCCATGGACGGCACGCTCTGTGGCGTCTGGATTGACGGTGACGGAAAGGCGAGGGCGTCCCTCGCCGGTTCGGACGGCGGCCGCGAGGAGCGGGTCCTGCCCTTCGAGCCCTTTGCGTGGCTCGCCTCAAATCCCTTCACGGCGCCTCTCCCCGGCGTCCAGTTCGACCGGCTGAAGGGCGACGCGGCCCTGACGACCCTGGCGCGGGCGTCGTCGCTCGATGCGTTCGAGGACCTCGTAAAGGCCGCGCGCGACCGGGTCGCGATCGATGTCATCCGGCCCCTTGAGAGCCAGTTTCTGCTCCAGCACCGCGCCCGGCTTTATGCGGACATGGCGTTTGCGAGGCTAAGGCGCTGCCAGGTCGACATCGAGACAGGCTCGGGCGACGGCGGCTTCAGCGATCCCGCGCGGCCGGACGACCGGGTGCTTGCGATCGGGATGCGCCAGGGAGGCGCCAACACGCTGCTCCTCCTCGAGGAGATGACCGACGCGGCCGAGCGGAGGCTCCTCCTCGCCTTCAATGAGCGGCTGGCCGCGTTCGACCCCGATGTGATCGAGGGGCACAATATCTTCAAGTTCGACCTGGACTACCTGCGGATGCGCTGCCGGATGCGGCGGGTTCCGTGCGCCTGGGGGCGCTTCGGCCAACGGGCCACCTTCCGGAGCAGCCGCCTCAAGGTGGCGGAGCGCTGGATCGACTTTCCGCGCTGCGACCTGCCGGGGCGCGCCGTCATCGACACCTACCTTCTGGCGCTCCTGAGCGACATAAGCGCGCGCGAGCTCAACTCCTACGGCCTGAAGGAGGTGGCGGTCCACTTCGGGATCACCGATGAGGACGGCGACCGGCGGACCTACATCGAGGGGAGCCGGATCGCGGAGGCTTTCCGGGAGGACCGCGCCCGCTTCTGCGCGTACCTGGAGGATGATCTGAGGGAGACGGAGGGCCTTTCCGCGCTCTTCCTGCCCACCTATTTCGAGCAGGCGCGCACCTTTCCGATCCCGCTGCAGGAGGCGACGCTGCGCGGGACGACCGTCAAGATAGACCTTCTGTTCCTGGAGGAGTACTACCACGCGCGCCAGTCCTGCCCGCAGCCGCCGGAGATCCGGCCCTTCGACGGCGGCTACACGCGCAGTTTCAACGAGGGCGTTTTCCGCCACGTGCTCCACTTTGACGTGGCGTCCCTCTACCCGAGCCTCCTGCTCAACATCGGCAGGAACCCCTCGGACGATTCGCTCGGGGTGTTCGTGCCGCTCCTCAGGCGGCTGCTCGAGTACCGGCTAAGGTACAAGCAGCTGGCCCGGACGGCCCCGACCGAGGACGAGCGGGCGGAGGCCAAGGCCCGCCAGGCGACGACCAAGATCCTCATCAATTCGTTCTATGGCTACCTCGGCTTCTCCGGGGCCAGGTTCGGGGACGGCGACCTGGCGGCGGAGGTGACCCGTCGCGGACGCGAGCTCCTCCAGAGGCTGATCGACGAGTTCAGCCGGCACGGCTGCCGGATCCTGGAGGCGGACACGGACGGGATCTACCTGTCTTCGGACGCCTACTTTGACAGGCCCGGGGACCTGCTGGCGCTCGTCGTCCCGATCCTTCCCCAGGGGATCGACCTCGAGTTCGACGGGCGCTACGAAGCGATGTTCTGCTACAAGGCGAAGAACTATGCGCTCTTCGAGTCGGGAAAGGTCATCCTTCGGGGGAGCGCGCTCCGCTCGAGGGGGGTCGAGCCCTTCCTCAGCAAGCTGACGCATTCGCTGACCCATTTCCTGCTGGGCGCCTCGGAAACCTCGCCCGCCGCGCTCCTCGACCTGTACCGCAGGGGGATCAGGGACCGGTCGCTTCCCGTCGGAGAGATCGCGAAGGGGGAGATCCTCGGCATGAACCCGGAGGCCTACGAGCGGTTCATCGCCGGCGGCGGAAAGCCGCGGCGCGCCTCCGCGGAGGCCGCTCTCCAGATGTCGCCGCGCCCGCGGATGGGCGAGCGCGTCACCTACTACATCACGCCGAAGGAGCGGGGCCGCACGAGCGACTGGCAGCGGGCGCGGCCGATCGGACTCTTCGACCCGGCGTCCGCCCCGTACGACCCCGACTACTATGTCGGGAAACTGGACGACTGGATCGAGCGCTACGGCAGGTTCATCGGGGTCGCCGTGCCCGCCCACGAGCCGGATCCCCGGCAGGGCGAGCTCCTCTGAGGGGAGGCTACCGCGCGGATTTGCCGCGGGCCAGGACCCAGTCGACGGTCGCCGCATCGTTATCCCCGTTCCTCCAGATGACGGCCAGGAACTCGGAGGGAAGGATGTCGTGGGCCTTGAAGAAGCGCCGGTCGCCCCCGCAGCAGTACATGAGGCTCGCGGGCAATTCCCCGCGCAGCTTCGCCTTCGCCTTCGGGATGATCCGGGGCAGCCATTCGATCCCCTTAACAGCGTCGGTCTTCGCGGGCATCTTCGATTCGTCCAGCACGGCGGCGGACGGCTTGCCCTTCTGCACGTTCAGGAAGAAGTCGCGGCGGACGGCCTCGATCAGAAGGGCGTGCCCGAATCCAGGCTCGCCCCCGCCGTTCTCGTCCTCGGCATAGTCGTACATGTGCTGCGCGGTGATTCCGTTGGCCGCGAGCCAGGAGAGTTGGGCCTTGTCAAAGAAGGACTCCGCGCCGCGCTGGCCCTTCGCGTAGACCGCGACGGCGTGGCCGTAGAGTGCGAGGAACTGGGTGGGGAAGTCGTAGTGTTTCATGGTGCCTGTTTGGAAATCACGCGGGACGGAAATCGATGATGCGCTTAAACCGGTCGACCTTGTCGACCACGACGTCAAGTCGGCCGTTGAGGGCGTAGCTGTGGCGCCTGCGCCTTCCGACCAGGGCCGATCCCTCCTGGTTCAGCTGGTAGGAGTCGTCCCCAAGGGCGTCGGCGGAGACGAAGCCGAAGGTCATCGATTCCACGAGCTCGATGAAGAAGCCGTGGCGGCGGACATCGGTGATGATCGCGACGAAGACGGTGCGCTTCTTCTTGGCCAGCTCGCGCTCGAAGAACTCGAGGAGCTTGATCTTCACGCTCTCCCTCTCGGCCTCGGTCGAGTTGATCTCGGTGTTGCTCAGGTGCTCGGCCAGCTGCGTGATGCCGCGGATGTCGTGGCGGACGGCTCCCGGATCGCCCTTGCGGCTGAGGTACGACTGGAGCACCTGGTGGACGACCAGGTCCGAGTACCTGCGTATCGGGGACGTGAAATGGGTGTAGTCCTTCTTGTGGAGCCCGTAGTGCCCGTCCGGCGTGGCCCGGTAGCAGGCCTTCTTCAGGCTCCGCAGGAACTGCGTGCGCAGCGTGTAGCCCTGCGGGTGGGTCTTCAGTATCGCGAGGAGCTTCACGACCTCCTCCCGGCGGGTGAGGTCGCCGACCCGGATCCCGAAGGTCGCGACGAACTGGCGGTAGTCATTCAGCTTCTCGGCGTCGGGATTGTCGTGGACCCGGTAGAGCGAGGGGAGGCGCTGCGTGCGGGTCAGCCGGGCGACCGACTCGTTCGCGGCCAGCATGAACTCCTCGATCAGCTGGTGGCTCTCGTCCTGCTCGATCCGCTCAAGCCGGTCCGCGTAGCCCTGGGGGTCGACGAAGATCTTGGTCTCCGGCATGTCGAGGTCCAGGCTGCCCTCGGCCATGCGCTCCCTGCGCAGGGTGCTCGCGATCCGCCAGAGGGCGCGGATCCACGACTGCAGGTCGGCCAGCTCCCCGTCGCCCAATTCGCGCAGCGCGCGCCCGGTCGAGCCGGTCTGGTGCTTCGGGGGCACCGGCATCGCCCGGATCTTCTCCAGGTTGTCCTCGAAGAGGAGCGCATACGCCTGCTTGTAGGTGAGGCGCTTGCGGCTGCGGATGACCGTATTGGCGAAGTCCGTCTCCTTGATCCGGAAATCCGGCCCGAACGTGAGGAACACGGCCTTGCAGAGCCGGTCCTGCGCCTCGACCAACGAACAGAGTCCGTTCGAGAGCTTCTCCGGAAGCATGGGGATCACGGTGCCCACGAGATAGGTCGAGTTGCCGCGCTTGCGGGCCTCCCGGTCGATCGCCGTGCCGTGCCTCACATAGCTCGACACGTCGGCGATGTGGATGCCGACCCGGACGTCGCCGCGGCCCAGATCCTCGATCGATAGGGCGTCGTCAAAATCCTTCGCGTCGTCCGGGTCGATCGTGAGCACGGGGACCCTTCGGTAGTCGCGCCGGCCCTCCAACTCCCTCGGGCCGACGCGGTCGGGAAGGCCTGCGGCCTCCCGCTCGACGTCGGCCGGGAAATTCGGCTCGAGGTCGTGCTTGACGAAGATGCCGAGGAGCTCGGCGCGGGGCTCATGGGTGCGCCCCAGGCGCTCGGTGATCTCGCCGACCAGGGGCTGTTCGCGCCGGCGCCATTCGCCGAGCTTGACGACGACCTTGTCGCCGGGGTGCGGGACCGGCCGCACGGGCGACCGGGCCGGGTCCGGAACGGCGATCTCGTAGACGAAACGGGGGTCGTCGGGGGCGACGATGAAGTTCCTGCCCTCGCGCCTCAGGTCGCCGACAATCGTCGTGTGGCCGCGTTCGATGATCTCGACGACGCGGCCGACGCGCTCGCCGGGACGCTTGCCCGCGACGCCGCGGTAGATCCTCGCCGCGACCGTGTCGCCGGGAAGGGCGACGCCCGTGTCATCGGGGGCGACCTGGACCGAGGGTTCGTCCCGGTTCCCGCCGACAATGATGAAGGCGGATCCACCTGCTCGGAATTGAATTACGCCTCTGACAGTGTCATCGGCCTGGGGGCCCTTGTGGCCCGACTTGATGTTTGGCATTTCTTGACGGGACCCGCATTGGGCGAGTCAACCGCGCTCAAGATCCCTCAAGGAGGGCCGATTGGCGAGAGCATTACGCCGATTTGCCCTGCCAATCATTCTGGATCCCGACGGAAGTCCTGGGTCGCGGCCGGTCTTGTGCAAAAATGACGACTGCAAACGCCGCTGCGGCAACGGGCGCGCTGCGCTCGGCCGGGGGCTGCATTAAGGAGTGTCGACTCCGGAGCCAGACATGAGAAAATGTCGGCGAATCCAGGCAAAGCCCCCGGAGGGCTGGATGCCCTGCCCCCTGAACCCCCCATGCTGAAAACCGCTCCCCCCACGCGAGGCTCCCCGCATCGCCGCTCCGCCGTTCTGACGGCGGCCCTCCTCGCCGTCCTTGGCGCGGGCCTGCGCGCCTCCCCGCCGGCTCCCTTGGGGCCGCCGATAGGCATCAACATCAACTATGCGGGCGACTGGGTGCCCGACCTGCTCTTCGCCGACGCCTTCATGGAGAACCGCGGATTCACCCTGGCCTCGGGGAGTCCCGCCCCGGTGGACGCGAACGGCTGGCCGACGGTGGATGCCAAGGTGTACGTCTGGGCCGGACAGACGCTCAACATGAGCGGGACCTACGCGCTTTCGTTTGTCGGTCAGGCGAACGTGGCCTGCACCGGGGGCACGGTCTCGAACCAGGTCTACAATGCCGCGACGAACGTGACCACGGCCACGGTGACGATGACGAATGCCGACCTGAACATGGCGTTCACGAACACGCAGCGGACGGCCTCGAGCGGGACGAACACGGGCGTCACGAACGTGAAGCTGATGCGCCCCACCTCCTACGGCGCCGGCACGTCCTATCCCACGTCGGCGATGTTCACGACGCTCATCAAGGGTTTGATTGGGAATTTCGGGACGGTGCGCTTCATGGACTACCTCGCGACGAACGGGAACCTCCAGGTCAACTGGAGCGACCGCGTCCCGCCGACCTATTCGTCCGCGGTCGTCGCCAATTCGGCCTACGGGTGGGAAGGGGAGGGGTCCCCCTGGGAGTACGCGGTCATGCTTTGCAACGAGACGAATTCCGACATGTGGATCAACCTTCCGGTCGGCGCGACCGACACCTACGTGACGGACGTGGCCAATCTGATCGCCTACGGGAGCGACGGACTGAACCCGTATACGGGCGTTCAGGGCAATCCGGCCTATCCGCCGCTCAACCCCGGCCTCAACGTCTACGTCGAATTCAGCAACGAGGTCTGGAACACGGGATTCCCGCAGAGCCAGACTAACTACGCGGCCGCGGGGACCGAGGTGGCCGCGGGCGGCTCCCCGCTCAATTTCGACGCGGATCCGAACCAGTGGAACTGGGCCGCACGGCGCTCGGCCAAGCGGACGGTAGAGATCAGCAACCTCTTCAGGGCCGTCTTCGGCAACGCCGCCATGATGTCCCGCATCCGCCCCGTCCTCGAGTCCCAGGAGGGCTACGCCGCCTTCTGGCTCCTCCAGCAGACGCACATGCTCGAGGACTATTACAACAACGCCACGTTCGTGGCGACCCCTCACCCCCCGAGCTACTACGTCTATGGCGGGGGCGGATCCGCCTACTACAACCCGGACGACAGCAGCGCTTCGCTGACGCTTTCGAACATCTGGACGAGCGATACGTTCGATACCGGCACGTGGGCTCCGGTCTGTCAGAGCGACTCGGGCTACGACCTGGCGGTCTACGGACGTCGGGTGGCCTATGAGGGGGGGCCGAGCCTCGACAACACGGGCAACAGCGAGGCCATCAAGAGCGAGGCGTGGGCGGACCCGGACATGACCACCTGTGTGGTCGACCACCAGACCACGTGGAACCAGAACGGGGGAGGGCTCGTGTGCTATTTCAACTCGACCGGGAGCGACTACCAGTGGGCGTTCACCCATGATCCCGCGGTCCTTAACTCGCCGAAGATGCTGGCCGTGCAGGCGATCAACGGCTCGGCGCCGGCCGTCGGCACCTACGGCACCGCCATTCCGGGCCAGATCACCGCGTCGACCTACACCTCGCCCGAAAGCTGGGCCGGGTCCAATCCCAAGGCCATGGCGGCCAACGGCACCTGGACCTGGACGGGTTATGTCGTGAGCACGGCCGCGACGCAGGCCTTCTCGGTCAACCTGAGCGCGGGCTCCTCGGGTACGGCCAACACGGCCGACCTCTACATTGACGGAGCCGACATCGGGACCATCGCGATCCCCAACACGGGCTCCAGCACGACCTTCCAGGCGTCCCCGTCCCTCGTCACCGGCGTGCTCCTGGCGGGCACCCACGGCGTGCTCCTGAAGGCGACTGCGGGAGCCTTCGGGGTCAGCACGATCAATTTCTCGGCCAACACGGCCGCGGCCCCCGCCTTCACCACGCAGCCGATCTCGGCCGTCGTCACCGGCGGAACCGTGGCGCTCAACGCGGGCGCCAGCGGTGCGAGCGCCTACCAGTGGATCCTGAACGGAACGACCCCGATTCCCGGCGCCAACGGCCCCCTTCTCGTGTTTGCCGACGCCGCGGCCGCGGTCGGAAGCTACACCTGCATCGCCGCAAACCAGGGGGGCAGCGCAACCAGCAGCGCGGCCACCGTGTCGCTTGCGAGCACGAGCGACATCGGGCGGCTGGTGAACATCTCCTGCCGCGCCCTCTCGGAGGCGGGAAGCAACCAGCTTATCGCGGGGTACGTGATCGGGGGGCAGGGCACGTCGGGCCTGCTGCCGGTCCTCATCCGGGCCTCGGGGCCCGCGCTCGCGAATTTCGGGGTGTCCGGGACCCTGGCCGACCCGAAATTGACGCTGAACAAGAGCAACAGCGACGGGACCAGCACCGTGATTGGAACCGACTCCGGATGGGGCGGGAACGCGGCCGTGGCGGCCGCCGCCTCCGAGGTGGGCGCGTTCGCGTGGACGGCAAGCACGAGCCTCGACTCGGCCCTGGTCCAGACCCTTTCCGCCGGGGATTACACGGCGCAGGTCACCGGCGCCTCCGGCGACTCGGGCGTGGCCCTCGCGGAGGTCTATGACGCGACCCCCAGCGGCACCTACACGCCCTCGCAGTCGCGCCTCATCAACATCTCGGCGCGGGTCGAGGTGGGGACCGGCGGCAACATCCTGATCGCCGGATTCGTGATCGGCGGCACGACCTCGAGGACCGTGCTCATCCGCGGTTCGGGCCCGATACTCAAGGCCTTCGGTCTGACGGGGGTCCTGCCCGACCCCCAGCTCTCGCTCTTCCAAAGCGTTAACAATGCGAGCACGCTGATCGAGACAAACACCGGTTGGGGCGGCAGCGCCCAGATCGCGGCGGCCGCCGCGTCCGTCGGGGCGTTTTCGTGGGGGAGCTCTGCGACGCCCGATTCCGCGATCCTCGTAACCCTGCCGCCGGGCTCCTACACGGCCCAGGTGGCCGGCGCGAGCGGCGACACGGGCGTTGCCCTGGTCGAGGTCTACGAGGTCCCGTAGCCCCGGCCGGAGCGCCGCAGCGGCTTGGCGCCGCCCGAGGGTCCCTCCGGAGAGAAAGGACGGTTACAATCCGTGGACATTTCAGCGGCCGCTGGGGGGGCGAAGCATTCACCCTGGGTGCTTCGTCTCGACAATTCGTCCGCGCTTGGCCTAGTTTTCGTGTCCGGTGTCCAAAAGCCAGTGTAAATCCTCAAGCTCCCGATCGTTTGGAAAAGGCGGTGCATGCGCGGGGCCGGCCCGGCGGGAACACGGCGGCGCCGCAGCAATAGGGGGGGCAAACGGATGAAGATCGTGCACGCGGCGAGCGAGGTTTTCCCCTACATGAAAACGGGGGGACTTGCCGACGCCGTCGGGGCCCTGACCGGGACCTTCGCCGACCTGGGGCACGAGGTTTCGGTGTTTCTGCCCGGCTACCGCGCGGCGCTCGCCCACCCGTCGGCGGCCGGCGCCGAGCGCCGGTTCCGCCTCAAGATCGAGATGGGCGACCAGTACCTATCCGGCGACGTGCTCGCGTTCTCCCCGAGGAAGAACCTCACCGTGTTCCTGGTCTGCCGCGACGAGTTCTACGACCGGGCCAATCCCTACGGCAACGGCGAGAGGGACTACGAGGACAACGCGGACCGGTTCATCTTCTTCTGCAAGGCCGTGGCCGAGACCATGCGCCTCGCCGACCTCGGGGCGGACATCGTGCACACGCACGACTGGCAGGCGGCGCTCCTGCCCCTTCTCCTGAGGGAGGCCGAACGCCGTTTCGGGGTGACGCTCGCGATGAAGACCGTCTTCACGATCCACAACATCGCCTTCCAGGGCCTGTTCTCGGCGGGATGCTTCGCCCGGACCAACCTTCCCGACGAGTTGTTCAGCATGGACGGCCTGGAGTTTTACGGCCAGGTCAATTTCCTGAAGGCGGGCATCCTCTTCGCCGACCGCGTGACCACCGTCAGCCCGCGTTACGCAAAGGAGATCCAGACCCCGGAATTCGGCTGCGGTCTGGAGGGCGTCGTGCAGACCCGGATAGACGACCTCTCGGGACTGATCAACGGCGTCGACACCACCGTGTGGAACCCCGCCACCGACGCGCTCCTGCCGGCCCATTATAGCGCGGCCGACCTGGCGGGGAAGAAGGTGTGCCGGTCAAGCCTCCTGAAGACGTGCGGGCTCGACCCGTCGTTCACGGGACCGGTGTTCGGAATGATCTGCCGGCTGACCGAGCAGAAGGGCGTGGACCTCGTGCTCGCCAACGCGGAATTCTTCGCTTCCTGGGACTGCAAGTTCGTCGTGCTCGGGGCCGGGGACAAGCGCATGGAGACCGCCCTCCACAAGCTCGCCGCCGACGTGCCCTCAAAGGTGTTCATGTGCGCCAAGCTCGACGAGGCGATGAGCCACCTGATCGAGGCGGGCATCGATTTCTTCCTGATGCCGTCCCTGTTCGAACCCTGCGGGCTGAACCAGATGTACTCCCAGGTGTACGGGGCGGTCCCGATCGTGAGCCGGGTCGGGGGCCTCGTCGACACGGTGCGCGACGCGGACGAGGACCGGGCGAACGGCACGGGGATCATGTGCGCCCCGAACGTGGCCTCGCTCCGCGACGCCCTGCTGCGCGCACACAGGCTCTATTGGGACAATCCGCGGTATGCCGCGGTCCAGCAGCGCGGCATGGCGCGCGACTTCAGCTGGGGCACGGCCGCCGCGGCCTACGAGGCTCTTTACCGCGACGCGTTGTGACCCCGGCCTTGGTGTGGTTCAGGCAGGACCTGCGCCTGCGCGACAACGCAGCCCTGGCGGCCGCCGCCGAACGGGGCGGCCCCGTGATCCCCGTATTCATTCTCGATGACGGGGGGGAGGGGGCCTGGGCGCCCGGTGCGGCTTCCCGGTGGTGGCTCCACCATTCGCTCGCGGCTCTTGGGACGGCGCTCCGCGAGAAGGGTTCCCGCCTTATCCTGGCAAGGGGCAACTCTATGCGCGTTCTGGCGCGGCTTTCCCGGGAGACGGGAGCGGGCGCCGTCTACTGGAACCGACGGTACGAACCCAGGGTCGCCGCCCGCGACCGGGCGATCGAGGCCTCGCTCGGCGCGTCCGGCATCGACGTCCGGACCTTCAACAGTGCGCTCCTCTTCGAGCCGCAGACGGTTGCAAACAAGCAGGGGGGCCCCTTCCAGGTCTTCACCCCCTATTGGAGGAGCTGCCTTGAGCGTCCCGTGGCCGCGCCCGTCCCGCTGCGAAAGAACGCGTTTTCGGCGAGGGTCGCGTCGTGGCCCGCGTCGCTCGGGGTCGCCGCCCTTGGGCTTCTCCCCAAGGGGGGAGGGGATTCCGGACTCGCCGAGGTCTGGCAGCCCGGCGAAAGGAGCGCGGCGGCGCGCCTGGAGCGTTTCATCTCGGGCTCGGTCGAGGCCTATGCCGAGACCCGCGACCGGCCCGATCTCGACGGCACCTCGATGCTCTCCGCGCGGCTGCATTTCGGGGAACTCGGCCCGCGCCAGGTCTGGGCCGCGGTCAAGGCGCTTTCCGCGGACTCCGGGGTCTTTCCTCTGAATGCGGGGGCCGAGGCCCTCCTCAGGGAGATCGGCTGGAGGGAATTCTCCCACCACCTCCTGTTTCATTTTCCCTCCACCCCCGAATCGCCGCTGCGGCCCGAATTCGACCGGTTTCCCTGGGAGCGCGACCCGGGGAAAGCGCTGCAGAAGGCGTGGAGGGAGGGGCGCACGGGCTATCCCGTGGTCGATGCGGGCATGCGCCAGCTCCGGCAAACCGGCTGGATGCACAACCGCGTGCGCATGATCGCGGCTTCGTTCCTCGTGAAGCATCTTCGGGTCTCGTGGGTCGTGGGAGCGAAATGGTTTTGGAACACGCTCGTTGATGCGGATTTGGCGAACAACACGCTTGGGTGGCAGTGGAGTGCGGGGTGCGGGGCGGACGCGGCCCCCTATTTCCGGATTTTCGCCCCGGTCAGGCAGGGGGTCCGGTCGGATCCGGAGGGCGAGTACGTCCGGCGCTGGGTTCCCGAACTCTCCCGGCTGCCGGCTGCGTTCATCCATGCACCTTGGGAGGCGCCCCCGTCGGCCCTGGAGGCCGCGGGAGTCAGGCTCGGGAGCACCTATCCAAGGCCCATGGTAGACCATGCGCAGGCCCGGGCCGCCGCCCTCGATGCCTTCAAGAGCGTTCGTAGAAATTCAGACGCATGACGCTTGCCCTTTTCCGCGCCCCATTTGGAAATTGGGGATGGGCAGAACGATGGTAGCTCGCGCATGAAGATCCTGATCGCCGGATCCTCGGGCATGTTAGGCCGCGCGGCGACGTCGGCGCTTCGCGCCGACGGCCACGAGGTCATTCGCCTTGTCCGGCGCAGCCCCGCCGGGGCCGACGAAGTTGCCTGGCATCCGATGGCCGGGGAGGTGCCTCTCGAGTACTGCCGCTCCGCGGATGCGATCATCAATCTCTGCGGCGCGGACATGTCCGCGTCGCGCTGGTCGACCAAGCGCCGCAATGAGCTCCGCAGAAGCCGGATCGACACGACCCAGACGCTCGCAAAGATTTTCGACGTCGGCGGTTCGGACGGCGCCCGGCGCCCGTCCGTTTACCTGAGCGCGTCCGCCACGGGCCTCTACGGGGACCGCGGCAACCTTGAGCTGACCGAGTCGAGCGGGCCGGGCAACGGTTTCCTGGCGGACCTCTGCCGCGATTGGGAGGGAGCGGCGATGACCGCCGCCGAGTCGGGTGCCCGCGTGGTGTGCCTGCGCTTCGGCATCGTCCTCTCGGGCGAGGGCGGCTTCCTGAACAGGCTGGTCCCCTTCTACAAGGCGGGGTTCGGCTGCCAGTTCGGCACGGGCCGCCAGTGGATGAGCTGGATCGAGGCCGAGGACGCGGTCGGGGTCATCCGCTTCGCCCTCGAAAAATCGGCGATCTCGGGTCCGGTGAACGTGGTGTCGCCCACGGCCGTGATGAATTCGGGATTCACGCGGGCGCTCGGCCGCATGTTTGGCCGTCAGCTGCCGATGGCGATTCCCCGCGTGGCCCTTTACATGCTCCTCGGCCGGATCGCCGACGAGGCCCTTCTGGCCAGTGCGCACGTGGTGCCGAACAAGCTCATCCGCGCCGGCTATCCCTTCCGTTACCCGAATCTGGAGGATGCTCTGTACCAGGCGCTTGCCATGGAAAAAACCGGGGCCTGAGCGCCAAAATCGTGCTTCCCATCGGAGGGGCCATCCCTATGTTGGTCCCTTCCTATGGAGAAAACCCTGATCATCTTTAAGCCGGATTGCATGGAGAAGCGCCACGTCGGCAACGTTCTCGATCGCTTCGAGAAGGCGGGCTTTTCGATCGTGGGGTGCAAGATGGCCCGCTTGACCCCTGAGATCCTTCGCGAGCACTACGCCCATGTCGCGACGATGCCCTTTTATCCGGAGATTGAAAAATTCATGAGCTCGCGCCCGGTGCTCGTCATGGCGCTCCAGGGGGCGTCGGTGGTCGCGCGGGTGCGCGACCTCCTCGGCCCCACGGATTCACGCAAGGCGGCCAAGGGCACGATCCGCGGCGACTTCGGGACGGAGATGATGAAGAATGTCGTTCACGCCTCCGACAGCGTGGCGAATGCCAAGGTCGAAATTGCGCGGTTCTTCCAGCCCGGCGAGATCTTCACGGCCTGAACTCGAGGTGGTTTTGGCCGGGCTCCAGCGGCGCGCCGTGGCCGGACCATTGGAAGGTCCCCGTCAGGCCCGGCGGAAGCGCGATGTCAAAGGACCAGCTCCCGGAGGCCTCCCTGTAGTGCACGTTGATGTCGCCCTGGGGGTGCGGCAGGGTCGCGCGGAGCTCCGTCAGTGCGCCCAGATGGGGCGCCACGAGGACGGTGCGGAAGCCCGCCGAGGCGGGTCGGATTCCGGCAACCAGCGTGAGGAGGTCGTAGTTGGGATGGGCGCTCCAGGCGTGGTCGTCCGAGCGGGTCGGCTCGGCGGTCTCGGCCCAGGTGGTAAGCCCGAGGTCGAGCATGCCTCGCCAGGGCCCGAGGGTATCCAGGTAAAGGTCCGCGAGCCCCGCGTGGTCGAGTGCGCGGGCCACGTAGAAGCGAAAATAGATGCTGGCGGGCGAAAACTCGCCGGGCGGGGGCACGGCGCCCCTGGCGGGCCTGTGGGAAAGCACGGCGCGCATGACCATGCCCTGCCGCTCGCGGGGAATGACGTCCTCTAGGACCCCCATGGCGTTCGTCTGCTCGCTGAAATGCGCATGGGCCGGCGTGTCGGCGAGGAGGCCGAGGCCCTCGTCCCAGCACAGCCGGTAGATTGCGGCGCCGATCCTCGAGGCGCGGGCGCGGTCGTCGGCGGCGACGGTGGAATTCCCGAGTTCCTCCTCGAGGTCCGCCGCATCCCGGAGGCCGGCCATGAACGTGATTGAAAGCAGGGCCGAGCCGCCGTCCGGGTCCTGCGGGGGGACCCCGGCATCAAAGTCCCGGGTCCAGTCTCCGAAATTCCACCATTTCATGACGCCGAGGAGCCCGTCGGGGCGCTGGTTGGCGACATACCATTCGATGACGGACCTCGTGTGCGGGACCCACTCCTTCAGCATCCCGTCATCCGGGCGGTAGAGCCAGTAGTCGCGGAGCATCCCGATCCACAGGAGCGAGAAGGTGGGGATCACCTGATTGAGGGAGCTCGGGTAGCGGCTCTGGGTCAGGCCCTCGGCGATTCTTGAATGATCGTAGGCGTCGAGCGCCTGTCGAGCGAGCCGGTCGTCGCCAAACTCGACATAGGAGATGAGCGCCTGGATGCGCGTATCCCCGATGTACTGGAGCTGCTCCCAGTAGGGGCAGTCCATGTAGGTCTCGTGAGCGTTCATCCGTGCGGTGCGGGTGCCCACCTTCCAGATCCTCGCGATCGAGGGGTCGCTTGCCTCGAGGGAGGCGCGCTCCCTGAAGGGGTACCCCGTGTACCGGGCGCTGAGCGAGTCGAGGCTCAGGGCTTCGTCGCCGGTGCGCACGTCGATCTGGAGGTAGCGCCACGCGCGCCAGGAGAGCGGAGTCCATGCGCGGCCCGTGCCGCCGTCGGGGGAAAGCGTGTCGGTGAGCCCCAGGATGGAGCGGTTCGCGACCTCGTTCCGGTTGCCCTTTTGGCCCTTCGCGTCCACGAGCGCCTCCGCATAGGTGACCCGCAGGCGGGCGCCCCTGCCGCGGCTCACCGTGAGCTCCGGGTGGGCGGTCGTCATGGCGCCCCCGTCGAACAGGATCTTGACCTCGCTGTGTGCGGGAATGGTTGCGGGCAGGCCCGCGATGCCCTGCGCCCCCTCGACCCGGACGACCGATCCAATCGGGATCTCGCTATTCTCCATTGGGGGGAGGGGATCCTCGACGAGGAGCCACCGGTTCACGCCGGTGCCCGTGCCGACGGGGGTCGCCGAAGGATAGCGGCCGGGCTCTCCGGTGCCCACCGTCATCGCCGGCGCCCAACCCGAGCGGGACGTCTGCCAGTCCCAGTCATAGAGCGCCCCGTCCAGATATTCTCCCGGGCTGGCCGCGTAGTAGTTCGGAAGGTCTGCGGCGCTTATGGCGAGGAACCCCTGGCCCTTCTCCTCCCTCGCCTCCCAGGAGGCGTCGGTGTCGACCCCCGACTCGGCGGAGCCGTCGCCCTGCATCAGAAATCCGGTCTGGTCGCTCATCTGCGCGGTCGGCGCCAGGGCGCCATAATTCCAGACGGTCGCCGCAAGGGTGTTCTCGCCGGCCCTCAGCAGCGGGCCGAGGTCATACGTCTCGTAGCGCCAGTGGTCGAGGTCGCCGCGGGCGGGCCCCTCGCCGGCGCGGATTCCGTTCACGAACAGGACGAAGCGGTTGTCGGCGGAAACGTGGACGACGAAGTGCGCGGGCTGCGCCGGCAGCGCGATCCGCTTCCGGAAATGATAGACGCCGGGACTCCGCGCAACCGCGCCGGGGCAGGCGATCCAATCCGAAGGCCACGCCTTGTGCACAAGGTCGAGGGCGGGCGCGTTTGAAGCGTCAAGCCGGGGGGCGAACGCGGCCGCGGCGGCGGCGAGCACGAGGAGGACGGGGACCGGGGGTTTCAAGCGGATCGATCGTAGGGCAGGCGGGCGCCCCGCCAAGCCAGCATTTTCGGAAAGAGCCCCGGGGCGGCCCTCAAGGCGCCCCGCTGCATTTAACCCAAATGTGACCGCCGGCGATTGCAGGGAACAGGCCAAACGAGCCGAAATGGTTGGGATGCAAACCGCACAAAGGCCGGAGGAGGAAACTCCCATTGCACGCCAGGATTTCCCGGATGCAGCGCCGCAGCAGCTCTCTGCTGAGAAGACGCCGCTCGCCTCCCTTGTCCACCACGGCGAGGCGGTCGAGCACGACCGGCCGCTTGAGGAGGTGGAACGGGTCTTTCGGGAGAAGCACGTGGACTACCTCGCGATCCTGCGCGGCGACCGCGTTTCGGGGATCTGCGCCCGGGTGCGGCTGGGGGCGCTCCTCGGGTCGCGGTACGGATTTGCGCTCTACAGCAGGAGCCCCGCAATCCACGCGCAGGTCGACCATCCGCTCGTGTTCTCGACCACGGATTCCGTCCGCTATGTGCTCGGCCGGTCGCTCGCGCGGGACGCCGCCGACTTCCACGAGGACGTCGCCCTCGTGAGCGACACCCACCAGTTCCTGGGCCTCATCTCGGTCGATGCCCTCGCCCAGCTCCAATCGAAGCTTGTCGCCGAGCAGATGGAACAGCTCCGGCGCCAGGGCGAGGTCCTCCAGCGCCAGAATATCGACCTGTTCCACGTGGGGCACGCCAAGCGCCAGGCCCAGGGCCTCTATGAGGGACTCTTCGAGACCAACGCCCTGGGTGTCGCGCTTCTCGGTTCGGAGGGGGCCGTGCAGGCCCACAACCGCAGGCTCGCAGAGCTCCTTAACCTGAACGGCGACCACATCGCCGTGCCGTCGCTGAACGGGTGGATGGACGAGAAGGACCGGCTGCGGTTTCGAAGGATGCTGGCGTCCCACGGGATGCCCGACTCGGGTTCCGGCTCCACCGTGCAGGAATTCACGTTTCATGTCGCGGAGCGCGGGCCCCGCCTCTTCCACGTGACGACCGGGTGGATCCAGGAGACGAGCCAGGTGTGCGCCTTCCTCGACGACATCACCGAGCAGCGGGCCCTGGAGCTCAACGTGATCCGCCAGGAGAAGCAGCGCCTTCTCGACACGCTGGTCGGGGGCATCGCCCACGAGCTCAACAACAAGCTCGTGCCGGTTTTCGGGTTCGCGGAGATCCTTGGCGAGAAGGCCGACTCGGAGTCGAGCCAGATGGCCAAGATGATCCACAAGAGCGCGGGCGAGGCGGCGGACATCATCCGCCAGCTGCTACAGCTCTCGAAGCCGGACTCGGGGGTGCCGCGACGATTTGACCTGGGAGGCCTGGTCGAGGAGTCGCTCCTGATGACCAAGTTCCAGATCCGCGAGAGCGGGAGCGACCTGAGGCTGAACTTGGCCTCGGACGAGGTCTTCGTCATGGCGGATCCCGCAAAGATCAAGCAGGTCGTGATCAATCTCGTCCTGAATGCCCTCCAGGCCATGAGCGAGGTCGCCGAACCGGTTCTGACCGTCAGCGTCTCCAAGGGCGCCGCCGGCGCCGTCCTGACCGTTTCGGACAACGGGTGCGGCATCACGCCCGAGAACATGGGAAGGATCTTCGATCCCTTCTTCACGACGAAGGGTCCGGATCGCGGAACGGGCCTCGGCCTGAGCATCAGCTACAGCGTCGTCCGCCAATTCCACGGCGAGATCTCAGTCCAGAGCCAGGCCGGGGCCGGCGCCACCTTCACCGTGACCTTGCCGGAAGCGCCGGCCCAGGCGCCGGCTGCGCCGCTCCCGGCCAAGTCCGCGGCACCGGCAATCGGCCGCATGACCCGGGCGCTCGTCGTCGACGACGAGGAGGTGGTGAGGCTTCTCCTGCAGCACCTCCTCCGCTCCTCATTCGGGTCGCAGGTGGACCTCGCGCCCAACGGCGCCGAGGCCCTCGCACTGACGCGCAAGAACGCCTACGACCTCGTGATTTCGGACATCAGGATGCCGGTCATGGCGGGAACCGAACTCTATCTCCGTCTCCGGGAGGTCAATCCAACCCTCGCGCGCCATTTTGTCTTCATCACGGGGCACCCGGGAAGCAAGAGCCTGCAGGACGAGATCTCCAGCTGGGACGTGCCCGTCCTCGCAAAACCCTTCACCTCGGCGACGTTGGCGGACGTATGCGCACCGCTATTGAAGGATCGGATCGAGACCGCGGTGCGGACCCTGGAGCCGCCTGGTGTCAATTCGCAGGCCGCGCCACGGGAAGCGGGAGGATCGGCGCCCTGGCAGGGCCGCGAGTCGGCTTGACCGGCGGGGCTCCTTATACTGGGGCGGCGGTTCCCTCGGGTGCCAGGGCCTCCCTCATGCCTCCTCCGCGCCGCGGTTTCCCGCGGACCGAGTGACCCGTTGATGGTTTCCATCATCCTCGCTCATAGGTCGAGGTTGCGCTTCAGGGATTGATATTTCCCCCGTGGCGTTTTAAGCTGCGCGCCTCGGGGTAAATATATAATGTCTCCCCTCTACAGGATGAAGGGTGTGGCTGCCGGTGTATTTATTATCGCAGCCCTCGCCGGGCTGACGACACGCGCGGCAGGCGGAGTCTCTGCGATCGCGGTGGGGCAATATCCCAGTGCGATTGCGGTCAATCCGGTAACGAACAAGATCTACGTCGAAATCACGGCTGACACGATGGTCGTGATCGACGGGGCGACGGGCGCGACCACCACCGTCGACTCGGGGGCCAACGGGAGCGGCATCGTGGTGAACCCGGTGACAAACAAGATCTATATCACGAATGGGCCGTTCGCGGGCATCGACAGCCCCCCTTTTTTGGTGGTGATCGACGGGGCGACGAATGCCTGCACGCCCATTGCCGATGGATCCACAGGTCTCATTGCGTTGAACTCCGTAACGAATAAAATCTACGTTTCGGATGTCGGCAATTCGGGCTTTGTGACCGTGATCGACGGGGCCACGAATGCGACGACAACGATCGACTTGGGAGCAGGAACCGATCCCGGCGCCCTTGCCGTCAATCCCGTGACGAACAGGGTCTACGTCAGTAACGGCGACAATGTGGATGTGATCGACGGGGCAACGGGCGCCGTCACGGCGATTCCCTTGGGAGTCGCATCGGGCGCCATTGGTGTGAATCCGGCGACAAATAAGATCTACGTTGGTTCGGCCAGCAGCGTGGTCGTGATCGACGGGGCCACAAATGCGACCGCCACGATTTCCATTGGAGGCGCTGCGGGGATCTTTGTGAACCCGGCGACCAACAAGATTTATGCCGTGGACGATAACGTGGCAGTCATCGACGGGGCGACAAATGCGTTCACGGTGATCCCGATGGGATCCTATCCCTATTACCTCTCGATCGATCCAGTGACGAACAAGGCCTTTCTCGTGGACGGCAAGAACCTGGTGGCGATCGACGGTACGACAAATGTGATGAGCACGATTGCGGTGGGATCGATTCCGGACGCCATAGCAGTGAACTCCGCGACGGGAACGGTTTACGTATCGAACAGCGGGAGCGGAAGCGTTTCGGTGGTCGACGAGGCCTCGATCCCCTTTGCCCCGGGTTTTTACGGCGAACCCGGTTCCCAGACGGTGAACGCAGGTTCATCGGTTGTCTTTTCGGCACAGGCTTCCGGCAATCCCCTGCCGGCGTGTCAATGGTCCTATGACGGCACTCCCCTTGCGGATGGAGCCGGTGTCGCAGGGTCCTCGACCTCCACACTTTATCTGAGCGGTGCCTCGGCAAAGCCCGGGTTTTATACCTGCTCGGCAACGAACAGCGCCGGCAGCGCGACCTCAAGCGCGGCCACCCTCGCGGCTGCCAGCTCGTCGACGCCCGGCCGTCTCGTGGATATTTCCGCCCGTGCCCTCGTCGGCACTGGCTCCAACAACCTGATAGCCGGCTACGTGATTGAGGGCTCCGCCGCCTTGCCCGTGCTTATCCGCTCGTCAGGCCCGGCTCTAGGCCCTCTCGGCATCGCAGGCACGCTTCCGGACCCCCGGCTCCAGCTTTACAGCGGGGCCGCCGTGGTGGATGGGAATGCAGGGTGGGGCGGCAATGCTCAGATAGCCTCAATTGCGGAGGCGGTGGGAGCCTTTTCATGGACCAGCGCCACGAGCAAGGACTCCGCCCTCTTGGAAACCCAGGTTCCCGGATCCTACACGGCGGTCACCTCCGGGGCGAGCGGCGACACGGGCATCGCGTTGGCCGAAATCTACGATGCCACGCCTTCCGGCACCTGGGTTTCGTCGTTTCCGCGACTCGTCAACATTTCGGCGAGGGCTTCGGTCGGCACCGGCGAGAGCGCGCTGATTGCCGGATTTGTGATCGAAGGCTCCACACCGGAGACGGTCCTCATCCGAGCCTCCGGTCCTGCGCTCACCCCGCTCAATGTCGCCGGTGCCCTTCCCGATCCCGAGATCCAGCTCTACAGCGGAAGCACCGTGATCGGCTCCAATGTTGGCTGGGGGGGAAGCGCGGCGCTGAGTGCAGCGGCGAAGAATGTGGGTGCCTTCACCTGGAGCGACCCCTCGAGCAACGATTCGGCCCTCCTGGTGACGCTTTCCCCGGGAGCCTACTCCGCTGTCGTCACGGGGGCGAGTGGGGACACGGGCGTCTCCCTCGTCGAGGTTTACGAGGTTCCGTAGTCTTATTTTGATCCGCTCGACGACTCCGTCTTTCCCAGCAGGACAAAGTCCTTGAATTCATTCAGGATCTCCGCCTTCTGGTCGGCCCGGAAAAGGCGCATCGCGCGGTCCTCGTTGGTCTCTGTCCCATTTGGGCCGACGAAGTCCAGAATTCCGAGTACGGGAATCTTCTTCCAGAGCTCCGGCAGCGTGTAGGCGTTGAGAAACCCCCGGCTCAGACTGTCCGTCGTTCCGAGATACTTGTCCATGGCCATGTCGGTCAGTCCCTTTTTGTTAAGGACCATCTCATCATTTAGGGGCCTTTTCTCCCGCATGATGTACGGGCTCATCCGGACGACATCCGGAACGGGCGCTGTATCCGTATGGCTCAAGGACGGCGCGGTGGCCGCCGCTAGGGGCTTCGTCTCCACCGCCTTGTCCTCATATCCGGGCAGGCCGGCCTTTATCAGGGAGGCCATGTTGTCCGGCGGGCTGGCTGCTCCGTCGGCACCGAATCCCCAGGAGTACGTCGTGCACAGGGCGGCGGAGACGAGGACTAATCGTAGGGGGCGCGCGGCCACGTTGCAGGATACTAAATCAGCTTTGCTGGAGTTTCGAGTGATTTAATGATTATTATCGAGCGGGCGCCTCGAAAAGCGCCGAATGTATGGCGTCCCGTGCCTCATCCGCGTGAATCCGATATATATAAGCCCGGATTTCCCGGAATGGCATGACGAATGCTGGCTTCGGGTGTGCGTAACGATAGGGAGCTTAACGCGATAGCATTATTCGTAATTGGAGAATTGAGGAATCCAAGGGGTGTCGCAAAGATTTGGGGCTTAAGAACCGGCTTTTGAACGGCCTTCGGCGCCCGGTGGGTCGCCGTGATTTACCGGTCTATATATAGACGACGTGCCGGCAATGAACGCGCTGGGACGCAGCGTGGCCAAACCGCTCGCAGAGGCGACCACGCCCAGAGCACGGGCTCTCTCGCAGGGCGCCGACGAAGCGAAGCAGAGGCGCTCCCTCCTTGCCGCCTGAGCAGCACGGTGAAAGAGGCGTTCACACCCGTTTGATTCCGAGAGACCACCGAGCTTTTTGTTGGCTCGATAACCCTTGTAGCCCTCGCCGGAAATCGTGACGATCCTGCCCAAATTCCCGCGAGCAGCAGAGCATCCGCCTTGATCACCGCGTCCCAAAGGCTCGCGTATGCGAGCCTAGGCGCGCTGGCATTGATCCTTTCGCCCGCCCCCGCGCAGGCGGGGGCCTCCCTTTTGCCCGCCGGCTATCTGAGCACCAAAGGCAACCAGATCGTCGATCAAAACGGCAACCCCGTGCGCATTGCGTGCGTCGGTTACTTTTCTCCTGGAAATGATATTCCGGCGGACATCGCTGGAATGGTCGCGGCCGGATTCAACTGCCTCCGTTACTCTTGGTATGATGCGACGTTGAACGGGACGGGCGTAAACAGTCTCGCCCAGACAGACCAGATTGTGGCGGCTGCGTCTGCCGCAGGGTTCAAAGTCATCTTGGACCACCACGGCGATGAAACCCCGGGGCCCAATAATGGCTGGTTGCCCTATCCTGGCAACGGGCTCTGGTATGATTTGGGAGGGGCTGCCGTCAATGGCGATGGGAATGGCGACAATCCCGGTCACTACACGAGCGCGCAGGTCACCGCCGATTGGGTGACGGTCGCCGGGCGCTATGCCAACAACCCGACCGTCATTGGGTTTGATCTGACAAATGAGCCACACTTGAGCCCCTCCGGCTGGGCGGCCAACCCCGGTGGATCGACCTGGGGGACAAGCGCCGGCGGCAATGGCAGCGCCACCCCGGGCAGCGATACCGATATCAGATATTGGTACTCACAAACGGCGGTGGCGATCCAGGCGGTGAACCCTGGGGCGCTGATCATCGCCGAGGGTGTCGGCAACCAAACCGGGACCCTGCTCAATGGGGCGTCTCCCGTCATTGTCGGCGAGGCCGACCTGACCCTTGCCCAGAGTCAGCCGGTCACGACGACCTATCCAAACAAGCTTGTCTACTCGATCCACAACTATCCGGCACCCATCGGCGGCGTGTCGCCCGACAGCGGCTCAGCGGCGATCGCTTCCATGAATCAATCATGGGGCTACTTGCTGACACAGAATATCGCTCCCGTTTTTATCGGCGAGATGGGCGGCTCTCTCGATGGCACGGACGATAGCAGCGGGGCAAATCTGGCCGATGAACAGGCGTGGGCTGCGACACTGGTCGCCTATGCGAACGGGAAGGCGGCAGGCGGTCCAACTTTTAGCGGGAGCCAGCAGGGGATAAGCACGGACTGGTGGGCGTGGGGGAATCTCGCTGGCGAAGAGCCCGATGGGACCGTGCTGCCCAGCGGCGCCTTGAATCCGGCTCAATATGCCGTCTACAGCCAGCTCCAGTTTCTTCCGGCATCAGGCGCGCCGGCCATCACGGAGCAGCCGACCGGCGCCACGATTGCCGTCGGGCGATCATTCAGTCTCTCCGTCGCCGCGAGCGGCACCGCGCTTTCCTATCAATGGTACCTGAACGGTGGCGCGATCGCCGGTGCCGCCGGCGCCACGCTCCTCGTGAGCAACGCAGCGACGGCTGACGCCGGAACCTACACCTGCATCGCGACCAACCCGCTCGGCAGCGCGACCAGTTCACCCGCCACTGTTGCCGTTGTCTCCACCAATGACGTCGGACGCCTCATCAATATCTCGTGCCGCGCCACGGTGGGCACTGAGGCCAGCATCCTGATCGCCGGTTTTGTGATTGGCGGCTCCACGGCCGAGACCGTCCTTGTCCGCGCCTCCGGGCCCGCATTGACGCCCTTCGGACTCACCGGCGTCCTTCCCGATCCCCAACTGGCGCTCTACAACGCAAACACGGGCGGCACCTCCACGCTTCTCGAAACGAACGAAGGCTGGGCCGGCAATTCCCAGATCGCCTCCGCGGCGGCCTCCGTGGGCGCCTTCACCTGGACGAGCGCGTCCAGCCACGACTCCGCACTCCTTCAGGCCCTTCCACCCGGCGGCTACACGGCGCAGGTTGCAGGCCAGAGCGGAGACACGGGCGTCGCCCTTGTCGAGGTCTATGACGCCACGACGCCCGGTGCCTTCACCCCCACCTCTGCGCACCTCATCAACCTCTCCGCAAGGGTTCAGGTGGGCACCGGCGGCGGCATCCTGATCGCCGGTTTTGTGATCGGCGGCTCCACGGCCGAAACCGTCCTTGTCCGCGCCTCCGGGCCCGCATTGACGCCCTTCGGACTCGCCGGCGTCCTTCCCGACCCCCAACTGGCGCTCTACCGCGCAAACACAGACGGCTCCTCCACGCTGCTCGAAACGAACGAAGGCTGGGCCGGCGATTCCCAGATCGCCTCCGCGGCGGCCTCCGTGGGCGCCTTCACCTGGACGAGCGCGTCCAGCCACGACTCCGCGCTCCTTGCGACCCTCCCACCCGGCGACTACACGGCGCAGATTTCGGGACAGAGCGGAGACACAGGCGTCGCCCTCGTCGAGGTCTACGAGGTCCATTAATCTGATCTGGCTTTGTGCAATCCCACGCCCGGCGTACTGAAGGATAAACGGCGGATTACTCCCCAATCCGTCAATAATCGTGTAAGGATCCGCGGGCTGCGGCATCTTATCCCCTTATGAATGCGGATCCAGACCGCGAAGCCCGGTTCGGCGCGTGGCTCGGGGCGCACCGGGGAATCCTGGTAAAGATCACCCGCTCGTTCGCCCGAAGCGCCGCGGATACGGCCGACCTTGAGCAGGAGATGATGCTCCAGCTATGGACCTCGCTGCCGTCGTTTTCCGGCCAGGCCAAGGACTCCACGTGGATCTATCGCGTCTGCCTGAATACGGCGCTCATGTGGCACCGGGGCGGCGAGCGGCGCGGGCGCAGGATCGAATTCGGGGCGGATTTTAGCGGTGTCGCATCGTCCGGACGGTCCCCGGCGGACGATGCTGCCAAAGACGACCTGTTGGAGAAGCTCTACGCTGCGATCAGGGCGATTCCGGAGTTTGATCGGGCCCTGATCCTCCTCGCGCTCGATGGGCTCTCCTACCGGGAAATCGCAGAGGTGACCGGTCTGTCTGAAAACCATGTCGGCGTGGCGCTCACACGCGCCCGCGCAAAATTAGCCGAGAGGCTGGAAGGAGTGCGCAATGAACTGGAATGAATGGGAGTTTGTCTGGAAACGGCAGGATCTGCCGGTGGGCGAGGGCGCCGATGTCGCAAAGCTCATGGCGACCTTCGAGGCGGCCCATCGCCGGATGGCGCGGGTCCTCCTGGTGCGCGACCTGACGGAGGCGTCTGCGGGCGTCCTCGTTTCCGGGGTGTTCGCCTTCACCGGCTGGCACATGGGAAGGGCCGGCTGGCCGATCGCGATCGCCGTCGCCCTGTGCCTGGGCGTCACCGGCGTTTTTCTGCGGGAGCGGGTCAAGGCGCGCCGCGCCCGGACGGGTCCCGGGGCCGCGCTCCTCGAGAAGGTCGAGGCCGACCTTGCGGAGCTGCGTCACCAGCGGAGCCTGCTCGCAAACGTGGCATGGTGGTACCTGGCGCCCCTCTTCCTCGCCTGCATGATCGTGATGGCGACCGTGACCGCCCGGACCCCCCATGGGAGCCTTCAGCGGGCCCCCCTATTCGAGGCGGGAATGATCCTGTTCTTTCTTGCGTTGTACGTGGGCGTTTGGGTGATTAATCGCCGCGCTGTCACGAAACAGCTCGACCCGCGCCTTGCGGAACTCGACAAACTGAGGCGCGAGATTCTTAGCCCTTAACGAGGAAACGCATGAAAACGGCCGTTCCACTCCTGCTTTCGCTGATGGCCGTTCCCTGTAGTCGCGCCGCGCCCCCCGCGGACATGCAGTCCAAGCTCAACGACTGGGCGCGCGGGGAGGGCGGGGGCGTGGCCGCGGCCTGGGTCGACGCCGACGGGACCGTGTTCTTCCACACCGGCAGCCACGACGTGGACGACCCCCGCCCGGTCACCTCCGATACGAAGTTTGAGATCGGATCGATTTCAAAGGTGTTCACGGCGCTCCTCTTGGTCGAGAGCGAGAGGCTTGGCAAGGTGAGCCGCAGCGACCCCGCCGCGAAGTACCTGCTGCCTGCCGGGGACCCCGCGCAGGCCGCGCTCGCGAAAATCACCCTTCTTTCGCTCACGACGCACACCTCCGGGCTCCCCCGCCTTCCCCAGAATCTCGGCTCGAACCCCGATGAGAAGGCGAACCCCTACGAGTCCTATGACCGCACGGCCCTCGTCGAGGCCCTCCGCGCCCACGGGCCCTCGGCGAATGCCGGCGGCGCCGTGGCCTACTCCAATTTCGGAGCCGCGGTTCTGGGCGAGGCGCTGGCCGCGGCGTGGGGGACCTCCTACGCGGAGGCGCTCACCGAGAACGTGCTCAAGCCGCTCGGAATGCGGGCTACGAGCGTCGGGATCACCGGCCAGCCCCCTCCAGGCGACCTGGCGCCCGGGCATGCAAATCGGAACATGGTGGACAACTGGACCTTCCAGGCGTTTGCCCCCGCGGGGGGGCTGCGAAGCTCCGCGAAGGACATGGCCCTCTTCCTTGCGGCGGCGCTCGGCCAGGGCGATGCGCCGCTCAAGGATTCGTTCGCGGCCACGGAGGTTCCGCAGCATGCGATCGCAAAGGGGGGGCACATCGGACTCGGCTGGATGATCACGGACGACCCGGGCAGGCCGGTCTACTGGCACAACGGCGCCACCGCCGGCTGCCATTCGTTTGTCGCATTCAGCCCGAGCACGGGCTCGGGCATCGTGGTCCTCGCCAACTTTCAAAAGGGCCCGGAGGACATGGCCTTTGAGCTGATCGGGGAGAAGGGCAAGGTATCCGTCGGCACCATGGTTGCAAACGCCGCGGACTATCCGGGCTCCTACCCGCTGTCGCGCAGCTTCGTGATCGAGGTGACGCAGGAAAAGGGCTCGCTCTTTCTCCAGGCGACCGGCCAGCCGCGTTTTGCCCTCATACCCGAATCGGCCGACCGGTTCTCGGTGGACGGCGTGGCGGCGGAGATATCCTTTGATCGGGACGCCGCCGGGAAGGTGTCCGCGCTCATCCTCCACCAGAACAACGTGGACCAGCGCGCCCTGCGGGGATCACTTCCCGACCTGCCCAACGAGATCACGCTGCCGCCCGAAACGCTTCGCGAGTACGCGGGAAGCTACCCCCTTTCCGACAGTTTTGTGCTGACGGTGACCGAGGAGGGCGGGGTGCTCTTTGCACAGGCCACCGGGCAGCCCAAGGTCCAGATCTTCGCCTCGGGCCGCGATGAATTCTTCTACAAGGTGGCCCTTGCGCAGCTCTCATTCCAAAGGGACGGTGCGGGCAAGGTGACCGGGCTCGTGCTTCACCAGGGCGGCCGGGATCTTCCCGCCCGCAGGTCCGACTGACGCGGCGGCGCGCCTGTTTGACGGGCGGGCGTAATCTCGTTTCTTGAAGGACCCCCAAAAAAATGAAGCTGCTCCGAATCCTATCCCTCGCCGGCCCGCTTATCTTGGCCCCGGCCCTCAGGGCCGACTCCAACGCCGTGATTCCGCTCTGGCCGAATGGAGCGCCGGGTTTCGAGAACCGGAAGGACATTCCGGAGCAGGCCCAGGACTACTGGGTGCGCAGCATCAACAACCCCTCGGTCACCGTGTTCCTTCCGCCCAAGGAGAAGGCCAATGGCGCCGCCGTGGTCATCTTCCCCGGGGGTGGCCACAGGGAGCTCGTCTTCAACGCGGAGGGAATCGACCCGGCGCGCTATTTTAACGCGCTCGGCGTCACGGCATTCGTGGTCAAGTACCGGCTGGGCCGGGAGGAGGGTTCACCCTACCGGGTGGAGCGGGACGCCGCCCTGGACGGCAAGCGCGCGATGCGCCTGGTGCGCAGCCGCGCGGCGGAATGGAATCTGGATCCGCACAGAATCGGCGTCATGGGCTTTTCCGCCGGCGGCGAAATGGTCTCAATGATCGTCTATGACCCCACTGACGGCGATCCCCGGGCGCCGGACCCGATTGACCGGGTCACGAGCAGGCCCGACTTCCAGGTCGTCATCTACCCGGGCCCGTTCAGGGCCCCGGTCGTCGTCCCAAAATCAACGCCGCCGGCGTTTTTCCTCGGCACGGTCGACGACCGAGGTCCCGCGCAGACGATCACCGGGCTCCTGGCCGCCTACGAGTCCGCCGGCGTCCCGGTCGAGGTCCACCTTTATTCGAGGGGCGGCCACGCCTTCAACATGGGTTACCGCTCGAAGCTGGCGACGCTCAAGAAATGGCCCGACAGGCTTACCGACTGGATGGCTGACAACGGCATCCTCGATCCGAATAATATCCCCAAGGATGAGCACCATTGAGAGACCCGGGATGACCCTTCACCTGTTGTGAGAGACCCGAATCCGGTGCCCACCCGTTCCCTGCCCACCCTTGACGAGATCGAGGCGATGGCCTCCGCGATCAACGCGGTGGTTCCGCCGACCGCGACCTATGAATGGCCGCTCCTGAGCGCCCGGGCTGGAGGGCCGGTCTGGGTCAAACACGAGAATCACACGGCCATCGGATCCTTCAAGATCCGCGGTGCGCTGGCCTACGCGTCCCGGCTCGTGGCCCGGGACCCGTCGGTAGCCGGGCTGATCGCGGCCACCCGCGGCAACTTCGGCCAGGCCGTCGCCTTTGCCGCGAAGCTCCACCATCTGAGCGCCACGGTGGTCGTGCCGCACGGCAACAGCATCGAGAAGAACCTCGCAATGCGCGCCCTCGGCGCCGAGCTGATCGAGCACGGCGAGGATTTCCAGGCGGCCCTGGTCCACTCGGAGGAGCTCGCGGCCCGCAGGCGCCTCCACTGGGTCCCGTCCTACCACCGGGACCTTGTCCTTGGCAACGCGGTCTCGACCCTGGCGTTCTTGCGCGAGGCGCCGCTTCTGGCGAGGGTCTACGTCCCCATTGGAATGGGGTCCGGGATCTGCGCGATGATTTCGGCCAGAGACGCCCTGGGCCTAGGGACGAAGATCATCGGGGTCGCATCGGAGCGCGCCCCCGCCATCGCGCTTTCGTTCGAGGCGCGCAAAGTCGTGCCGCATGCGGCCTCGACCCGGATCGCGGACGGCATGGCCTGCTCGGTGCCGAGCGCCGAGGCATTGGGGCACATCCTGAAGGGGGTCGAGCGAATCGTGCGCGTAACGGACGACGAGATCGAGGCCGCGCAGCGGGCGTATTTCAGCGACACCCACAACGTGGCTGAAGGGGCGGCCGGTGCCGGCCTCGCCGCGATCCTGAAGGACCGGGGCGCCAGCTCCGTTGAACCCGCCGGGGTCGTTTTCACGGGCGGCAACATTGATGCCGACTCGTTTCGCCGGGTCCTGTCCAATGCCGGTTGATCCGCCGGCGCATGCGGGCAGGCCCCGACCGCGGGACAAGCGGGTCGGCGCCGCGCGTCTGCGCGGCGCCCTGGCGCTCTCGGGGTGCGGCCTTGGAGTTCTTCTCCTCGGCACGCCGGCCTGCGAAAGCGAGCGCCATCCGAGGCAGGACGCGCCCGCGGTTGCGGATGCGGCCACGCCCTCAATGGAGGCCGAGGGAGGCTTTTTCGCGGGGCAGATCGGAGTGGAGGTGCTGCTGAACCGAACGGGATTTGCCGCCAAGGACCAGGCGGAGGCCGCGGATAACGGCGGCTCGGCAGGTGGAGGCGGAGGCGGAGGCGGGGGAGGCGGGGGAAGGCACCACCGAAGCGGCGGGGGAGGCGGAGGCGATGCCGTCACCAGCCAGGACGCCTCCGGCACCCTTCGCGGGAGCAACCTGCCCGCCGTCCGGCTCCATGTGCGCCTGACCAACCACGGAGCCCAGCCGGTCGACCTGTCCGTCACCGACTTTGACTCGGATCTTGGGGATTTCGCCGTGCAGCCCGACAGGATCAGCCTGCAGCCGAACGAGGCCGCCGAGACCGATCCGATGACCTCGAGGCTCGGGATCTCGAGCGACGAGATCCCGGTCAAAGTGTCGATCATGATGGGAGGACGCGAGGAGACGCAGACGCTGACCCTGCGAATCATCAAGGAGCCCCCGCCTTTGGCCCCGGTCCCGGGCGCGGTCCAGCCGGTCCCCCAGGTTCCGCCCCATTAGCGGAGGACCCTTTGGGGCGTCGATGACGGGAAGCCCCGTTTGCGGCCTCCGATCCCACCCGTTAAGCATGTCCAACCGGCAAGAAATAATTGGACGAAATCCGATTTATGGATCGAGTACGGGCACCCGCATGACCCAACGCCCCCTCCCCCAGGCACCCCTCCGCACCGGCCTTCTCCTCGCCCTGCTCGCCTGCCTCGCTCCGGCGTCGGCCCGGGCGGACGACCCGCTCGGCGATCCCTCGCACGGCAGGGTTCTCTTCCAACAATACTGCGCGCTCTGCCACGCGGCGGGGCTCGAGAAGCAGGCGAGCGCCGGCCAGGGCCCAATCCTCGCCGGGGTCGTGGGTCGGCCCGCGGCCTCCATACCGTTTTTTGGATACACGAAGGCGCTTGCGGCGTCCCGCCTGACGTGGGACCGGGGGACCCTCGACCGCTTCCTCTCCAATCCGCCCGCGCTCGTTCCCGGAACCGCCATGGTCGTCGTCGTCGCCGACCGCTCCGACCGGAACGACCTCATTTCGTACCTGGCGACGCTGCCCGCGGTCGACCCTGCGGCTTTCGCGGTCGCCGCTGCCAGCGGGCAGAAAAGCGCGGGCGACTGGCAGAGCGATGCGCCGGGGACCGTGCACTCGGTGCGCATCGACCTCTTGCCGGCGCCCTTTGCCACGGGTTCCGCCGGGAACGGGCCCTCGACCGTTGACAAGCCGGCGGGTGCCGCCCTTTCGGTCCCGTCCGGATTTTCCGTCAGGCTTTTTGCCTCGGGACTCTCCGGGCCGCGGCTTCTGCGCACGGCGCCGAACGGCGACGTCTTCATCGCCGAGACCAGGTCGGGAAGGATCCGGGTCCTTCGGACGGTCGACGGCGCCGAGGCACCATCGGAGAATCGGATCTTCGCGGAGGGGCTCCAGGGGCCGTTCGGCATAGCGTTCTATCCCCTGGGTGGAGACCCCAAATGGGTCTACGTGGGCAACTTGAATTCGGTGGTCCGCTTCCCCTACCAGAGCGGCGACCTGGTCGCGCGCGGGCCCGCCGAGATCGTCGTCCCGGTCCTCACGACCGGGGGCACGGGCGGCCACACGACCCGCGACGTCGTGTTCTCCCTCGACGGCAGGCGCATGTTCATTTCCGTCGGATCCGGCTCCAACGTCGCCGAAGGCGGGAAGAGGAAAACGCCCGAGGAGATCCGCGTCTGGGAGGCCGTCCACGGCTTCGGCGCCGCCTGGGGCCCCGAGACGAACCGCGCCAATATTCTCCAGACCGATCCCGAGGGGCACGATCCCCTGCGGACGTACGCGACGGGCATCCGCAACGCCGTGGGTCTGGCTGTGGAGCCCGCCACGGGCAATGTGTGGTGCTCGACCAATGAGCGCGACGGCCTGGGCGACGATCTCGTTCCGGACTACATCACCCATGTGCGCGAGGGAGGGTTCTATGGCTGGCCCTGGTACTACATGGGAAACCACGAGGACCCGAGGCATGCCGGCGAAAGGCCCGAGCTTTCCGGCAAGACGATCGATCCGGACGTGCCGCTGCAGGCCCATTCGGCGTCGCTCGAGATGACCTTCTACACGGCGACCTCGGGGCCCGCGGTCTTTCCCGAGGAATACCGGGGCAATATCTTCGCCGCCGAGCACGGCTCTTGGAACAGGGCGACCCGCACGGGAAGCAAGGTGATCCGGGTTCTCTTCAGGGACGGCGCTCCCACCGGCCAGTATCAGGATTTCCTCACGGGGTTCGTGGTGGACAACCACCATGTCTGGGGACGGCCCGTGGGGGTGACGGTGGCGCATGACGGCGCGCTTCTCGTCACCGAGGACGCGAACGACACGGTGTGGCGGATTGCCTACGCGGGATCGGCCGGGGCGAAGTAAGGCCCGGCGCGGAGATCGGGCCCCTGGCTTGGGTTCGTCCGCCCCCCTACATCGGGGGCGCCGAATCCCCGTCTGGGATGATCCGGCCCGGGTTTCCTCCGGAGATGTTCTCGAAGATGTAGGAAAGCATGCTCAGCACCTTCGCCCTCGGATAATGTTTGAGCACATATCCGTCGGCTCCCAGCTCGCGGGCCTGAACAATGGTCTCCGGCTTGCTCTCCACCGAGACCACCACGACATGCATCTCGGGATGCGCTGTTTTCAGCGCCTTGAGCACCTCCATGCCGCTGAATTGCGGCAGATTCATGTCGAGAAGCACCACGTCGGGCTTGTGCTCCTCCGCCAATTCGAGCGCCGAGTGACCCTCCGCCGCGTCCCAGACCGTGACGACGCCCAGCTGCTTCAAAAGAATGCGCAGGTAGACGTGCACGTGCTGTTCGTCGTCTACGATCAGAGCGGTGATGGGGCGCGTCATGCCCCGATTTTCAGGGGCCCGGCTCTTCTTGCAAGCCCCGAGCCGCCATGGCACCCATAAGCGGTGAGGGTAATCTCGCCTGGAAACGGAGGCGCGGGACAAGAATCGGTTCGGCCGGCTCCATGGTGTTTTTGGGGTGGGAGAAGCCCAGTCGGCTGCGTCGGCCGACCCCAGGTCCGTGGCCCAATCGTTTCGGGGAAGGGCCGGTTTGCCGGGGCCAAACTCCGGGGCAATTTCGGCGTTTCGCGGTGGCTTTGGACGATTGACACTTATAGTCGGCATAAATACCGCTCATCACCCATCGGGGGAAAAATAAGCCATCCGAGTCCCCTCAATGATTCATAAATTATTAATTATTATTTTCTTACGTCAACCAGGAGCTCTTGTATAACCCTAATCCCTCAGCGATCCCAAATCAAATGATCCCAATGAAACTCACCCCCGCGCTTGCCGCCCTTGTCCTCGCCGCCGCGCCCGCCGCTTTCGGGCAGGCTTCCGCCAAGGGCAGCGATTCACCGGACGTCCAAACGATCACGCAGATTGAGAACGACTGGGGCACGGCCCTGTTGAAGGCCGACGTGGCGGCCGAAGACAGAATCGCCGCACCCGAGTGGATGTTTTCCGATTCCGAAGGAACGCTCGGGACCCGGACCCAGGCCGATTCGGAGCTGGGTTCGGGGCTGTACAAGGTGGTGTCCTTCAAGATCGATGACCTCAAAGTCCGGGTATACGGCGACACGGCCATCGCATTTGGCATCGAAACGGAAACAAGCAGCTACCGGGGCGCCGATTCGAGCGGTCAATATCGATACACCGACGTATATGTGAAGCGGGACGGCACCTGGGTGGCCGTTGCGACGCACGCATCGAAGGTCAAACTGTGATGCGCGCGCGAATTTCTTAACTGCTCGGTTCCCTTGCGAGCCCGCCCGGAAGGCGGCGGGTTCTTATTTCAATCCTCCGATTTCCGCCCGAGGGCCCGAGACGGACGGGTTGCCGGTCGCCGCCGGTTCTTAATCAGCACTGCTCGACGACTTCCCAGCTCGACAGGACAAACTTGAGCCGCTCGAAGTGGCGCCGGCCAAATCTCAACGATGAGGTCATTCTCGCACCCGCCACGACGGCCGCTTCGTTCGGCGATTTGTACGTGCCGATCGCGAGGCAATCATTCCCGGCCCGCTTCTTTAAGACCCAAGCCTTGTCGTTTGACGGCTCGATCTCCCATTCCGAATCCACTGCCTTGATATGATATTTCATTGGGGCTGAAGTTGCGGGCGCTAAGACCTAGCGCATTCACGGCCCTTTTCAAGTGCCTAATGGCGCCTACAATTTAACGGATGGCGCGAATTGCGGGTGGCCAGGCCTTTCGGAGATTCTCGTGCCTGCGTTGCATCTGATTTGCCTGGCATCTTACCCCATTCCTGCGCGTGAAGCGGGTGCTTCTTCAAAGGGGTTCAGATCCGGCGGCCGGGCGCCGCCGGACGCCGCGATACCGCACCTGCGCCAACTTGATGGAGCCTGGGCGCTCTGTGCGCCGGATCGCTCAATCATTCATGAGCTCGCGGCAGTAATACGCACCCCCGAACAATAGGGCACTCATACAAATATGGTGCGGATCGAAGGGTGTGCATTGGACGAGCATCTGCTCTTTGTTCAGTATTCTGAGCTGGCAGTCTCTTCCATTGGGACAGTGGAGCAATTTGGCCCCGTCGGTGGGAACCGGGGCCAAATCCCGGCTCTCGCGATTGCCCGCCGAATCGTCTCCACGGTTCATACAAGCTTCAAATTATCCCGACTTCGCTACTGGAGCACTTCAATGATGTAAATCTCCGATCTATCGATCAAGTTTCAAAAAGGTC
>Ga0181534_10000043_pt1 | contig 94646 bp, 86 predicted proteins | sample PEATcosm2014_Bin_37_FD_119758 | JGI IMG/M metagenome (GOLD analysis project Ga0181534, IMG submission 119758) | Peatland microbial communities from MTU Mesocosm Facility, Houghton, MI, USA - PEATcosm2014_Bin17_10_metaG | ecosystem: Environmental > Terrestrial > Soil > Wetlands > Peat | place... | reverse complement strand
TACGCTCAAATCACCTAAATCAATGGCATATATCATCAATTACATGGGTACGCTTTTTGCTCCCAAATGGACGCCAAGCCAAGTGCCATCGAGGTTTCAGCAAAAAAACGGCTGGAAGTTCAGGCTATCCTCCATCCGCTTCGCGGGTCCATTTGAACCACCCCAGGTGGCCCGCGATGGCGGATCGGACGGCGATCGCCACCTGCAAGGGGAAGCACCAGAAATAATCCGCGAGGACGTTCCACCTTCGGAACTTCCAGGCGGCCACAGCCAGGAATCCGAGGTCGAAAGGCACCTTGAGCGCCCACACCCCCCACCAGCACCACCCGGGGACCATGCCCGCGAGCCAGGGAATCCAACCCAGGATCAGCCAACACCACCAGAGGAAGACGCTTCCGAGAAGGGCCACATAGGCCGAGCTTTCATACCGGCTGCCGTTGGATGCCCATCTGGCGCGCTGCTGGAGGACCTGCTGCCAGGAATCGGCTGGATGGGTCGCCACCGAAACCGAAGATTCCATGGCGTAGAGCGAGGCACCTCCCGAGCGGACCATCCGATGCACGAGCATGTCGTCGTCCCCGGAGATCAAACCCTCCAATCCGTGGAAGCCACCCGAGCGCCTGTAGATCTCGGATCGGTAGGCCAGGGAAGGCGCGGAGGCCAGGAAGGGGCGCCCAAGGGCGAATCCCGCCGCCTCCGCGGCCACGAAGGCAAGCATCTCCAGGCGTTGGTAGCGGTGGCAGGAACGCCCGTCGCCCAGGCAGTGCTTGGGCCCCTGCACGACGTCCACCCCCTCCCGAAAGCATCCGGCGAGGGTCGAAATCCAGTGGGGCGGCGGGAGGCAATCGGCGTCGGTGGTCAACAGGATTTCGCCACGGGCCAGATCCAGGCCACGGGCCAAGGCGCGTTTCTTCGGGCTGGGTACCGCCGGCTCCTCCGCCTCGACACGGACCAATCGGAACCTGGGAAAACGCGCCGCCCAGTCCGAAAGGATCTCTCGCGTCCCATCCGTGGACCGATCGTCGACGCAAACCACTTCCCAATCCCCCGTGTAATCCTGCCCCTGCAGGGCTCCGAGCGTCGAGGCGATGAACGATTTTTCGTTGTGCATGGGAACGACCACCGTGACCGAAGGGGTCGGACCCGCCATGACGGGCCTCAATTTCCACAACCCAACCACGAGAGCGGCGAGGAAAGCCAAGTACACGGCGGTGCCGATCAGGACGCAGAGGACGAGCAGTTCGGTCAGGAAAGGCAACGTGCCTCCTGCAACCGGTGGCGATGCCAGCCTTGAACAGGGTTCCAGTGCGGCATTTCGATCATGTTCTCCGCTGGAGGTGGAACTTGTGCGGTCCGTCACAGATCCGCGGTGGTCATAAAATGCACCATTGCACAAACAAACGGGGGGGAAGTAGACTCCATCATTACCCAATCCCGTCGTTTGGAGGACCCATGAAAATCGTCATCCGCATCGCCACCGCCACCTTGATGCTCGTGGCCGTCTCCCGTGCCCAGGACGCCCAGGAGGGGGTCGATTGGACCGCGCGCGTGGTGACCGCCAAGGGGATCGGCGCGGTCAACCCCAGCCAGCCGCAGGGAGCCGCGCGACCCGGCGCGATTCGGGCGGCGCAGCAACTGGCCTTGCGCAACGCGCTGGAATTCGTGAAAGGCGTCCCGATCACGTCGTCGACCACCATCGCCAACGCCATGACCACGGACGACAACGTGCGTTCCAAGGTGGAAGGCTTCGTTCGCGGATTCCAGTTCTCGCCCCCCCGCTACATGGACGACCTCACCGTGGAAGTCACCGTCCAGATCCCGCTGGACGGAGTCGGCGACATCGTGCTGCCTTCCAGCATCCAGCCCAAGTCCAGCGTGCAGGCATGGAGCTGGGGCGGGGATGGCAAAGGATCTCCTCCGGCCGACCTGCATTCCTCCGTCTACACCGGCTTGGTCGTGGATGCCCGCGGTCTGGGCGTGCTCCCGGCCTTGGCTCCCCGCATCCTGGAAGCCGACGGCAGGGAACTCTACGGCGCCGCGAACGTGGACCGCGCCTGGGCGGCCAAGTACGGGACGGTGGGTTACGCCAAGACGCTGGACGGCGCCCGCGGACTGAAGGATCGCATCGGCGACAATCCGGCGGTGGTCAAGGCGGTCAAGGCCGCAGGTCCGTCCAAGACGGATCTCGTCATCTCCCCCGAGGATGCGCTTTCCATCAAGAGCGCCGCCCAGAACCTGAAATTCCTGTCCGAGGCCCGCGTGGTCTTCATCGTCGACTGAGGAGACAGCCCTGCCATGAACCGCATCGCCAGACTCGCCGCCCTTTCCCTGATCCCGCTGCTGTTTTCCGCCTGCGGCCCCAAGCGCCTCCCGGGCGGACTGATGGACGCTCCCCGCACGCATTCCGACCGAGGGAAGCAGTACTACGACGTCGGAGACAACGCCCGCGCCCGCGTGGAATACGACCTCGCTCTCCAGCTCGACAAGAAATACGCCCCCGCCCTGGCCGGCCTGGGGATGCTCGAGGCCAGGTTGCACAACTGGGAAGCCGCGGAAAAGGACATCAAGAAATCCATCGACTACGACGACATCCCGGACGGATGGATGGCTTGGGGCGTCTATCTGGGCGAGAAATACCGCGGCAAGGACACCGACGACTGGCTGTCCGAAGCCGAAACCGCCTTCGACAAGGCGGTCAAGCGCGGCGAGAAGAACCCCGAGGTCTGGTACCGTCGCGGACAGGTCCGGCAATGGGCTCTCCAGCTTCGCGAAGCGGGCGACGCCTTCCGCAAGGTCCTGGACCTCGACCAGGGCTACACGACGCAGGCCAACGAAGCTTGGGCCAAGATCCAGAAGATCGAGCGCGCGGCGCCCGGTACCCGCGTGGGCAAGAAGATCGCCCTGGTGGATTCGCTGACCCGGGCGGACGCGGCGGTCCTGTTCATCGCCGAACTCCAGTTGGACAGGATCCTGTCGCGCACCCGCGGAGCCGCCGTGGACACCGGCTACACGGCCCCTGCCGACTTGCGCGAAGCCAAGACCGGCGACACCACCAAGGTCCACGCCAACGACATCGCCGGATATTGGGCTCGCAATTTCATCGACGACGCGCTCAAGCTCGGGATCCGGGGCCTGCAGGTGGGACCGGACGGGGCCTTCCACCCCGACCAGGGCCTGGACCGCGCCGAATTCGCCTTCCTCTCCGAGGACGCCCTCATGGCCGCCTTGGGCGACAAGACCCTGGCCACCCGGTACATCGGATCCACTCCTCGCTTCTCCGATGTTTCCGCCGGCAGTCCCTACTACAACGCCATCTGCGACGCGGTGGACCACGACGTGATGAGCGCCAACCCGGACGGTTCCTTCGGAGCCCTGCAACCCGTCTCCGGTGCGGACGCCCTGTTGACGATCCGCCTCATCAAGGAACTCCGCAAGTGAAGAGCCGTCTCCCGATCATCGCGATCCTTGGGTTGGCGGGCCTGATCGGTGCCCAGGACATCCCTGTCGAAGCGACCGGATACGGTGCGAATCTGGATGCGGCCACCCGATCCGCGAACCGCGCCGCCATCGAGCAGGGCATCGGAATGGTGCTCACCAGCCAGACGGAAGTGGAGAATTTCCAGGTCAAGAAGGACCTGGTCATCACCCGCACGGAAGGCGCCGTGAAGTCCTCCGAGGTGATCCGGCAGACCCAGGGACCCGATGGCGCGTGGGAGGTCACGGTACGGGCCGTGGTCTCCAAATCGGAGATCCGCGACGACCTGATGGCCCTGTCCATCCTGCGCTCGGCGGTGGGCAATCCCCGCGTGGCCATCCTGATCCGCGAAACCGTGCTCGGCAAGCCCGTATTGGACGGACCGGTGGAGCACCAGGTGATCCTCGGTTTCCGTTCCCGGGGATTCGAGGTGGTGGATCCCTCCGACGCCCTGCGGGTGCGGCGTTCCAACGAAATCCAGTCGGCGGAAGGTGGCGATCCCAAAGCCGCGGCGGCCGTGGGCGCCGAATGGGACGCGGAGGTGGTGATCGTCGGGACCGCGGAAGCCACCGAGGCGGACCTCTCCCAAAACCCCTACTTCCACAACACGGCGATGAAATCCGCCGCCGGGAACGTCACCCTGAAGGCCATCGACGTGGACACGCGCGAAATCCTGGCTTCGGCCATCGCCGAGGCTCCCATGATCAATGTGAACGCCGATGTCGCCGGTTCCCAAGCCCTGGAAAAGGCCGCGAAGAAGGCCATGGACCAGAGCGGGATCATCGATCAGCTGGTGGCCGCTTGGCAGGACAAGGCCAACAACGGCCTGCTGCTTCGGGTCCGGGTGGAGGGCATCCCCAACTACCTGGCCTCGCAGACCGTGGTGGAGGAATTGCGCACGGACGCCGTCTCCGTGGAGACGCGCAAGCTCGCGGACAGGACCCTTTTCCTGGACGTGTCCTGGCGCGGCACGGCTTCGGACTTCTGCGCTGCGGTGGATGGACGCAAGATCAACAAGGACCGCAACAAGCTGGCGGTCGTGTCGATGGAAGGGAATTCCATCCTCCTCGAGGTGAAATGAAGGCCAAGGGCAAGAAGGCGGGGTACCGCCCCGAACTCCTGGAAGAGATCGTGGTCCCGGCGCGCACCCGCCCGGTCCAACTGGTCCTCGGGGCGTTCGCCTTGTCCGCAGCCATCATGGGTTCCATGACCGCCCTGGCGCGCCCCGTTGCCGCCGGACCTCGGGGCCTGGGGCTGGTGCAGCTCCTGGGGATGCTGGGCGTGGCCCTCTGGATCGGCGGGTACGTGCTGGGATTCCGGCTTTTTTCCAGGCGCACTTCGCGCGAGGCGTTGGACAAGGCGGTGCTGGCGCCGTTTCGAGGGCCGGCCCGGATCGCCGAGCAGTTCACGGATGCGGACAAGGTCGCCGGGCAACTGCGCCGGGCATGGGTGGCGCGAGCGGCGGCTTGGGGCATCGGTCCGGTGATCTGCCTGCTTTCGCTGCAAGCGGCCATCCAGGGAAACCTCGCCGGAGACAGCGCCGTGATCACCACCGGAATCCTCCCCATGGCCTCCTACGCCCTGCTGCTGCTGATCACCTGGCCCACCCGATCCCGGCTGCTGGAGGTCCTGCGCAAGGCCTACGGAGTGTCGGCGAAGTAGCTTTCCGGATCCATGGACTCCCTCTCGGCGCGGGTCACCGCGCGCACCCGCGTGGCGGGCAACATCGTGTGCTTCGGCCTTGACCCCGTCCCCTCCCGCGTCCCCTTGGAAGGCCCTCCGGAGCAGATGGTGGAGAGATTCGGCCTGGGGTTCCTGGAAGCCTGCCAGAAGCGAGGAATCCTGCCCGCGGCGGTCAAGCCCAACAGCGCCTACTTCGAAGCCTTGGGCACAGGAGCCTTGGCGGCGCTCGAACGCATCTGCGCCGCCTGGCGGGAAGCCGGAGTGCTGGTGGTGCTGGACGCCAAGCGTGGAGACATCGGTCGTTCCTCAGGAGCCTACGCCGATGCCGCCTTCGGGACCTTCGGTGCCGACATCGTGACCGTGGCCCCCTACATGGGCCGCGACTCGGTGGAACCCTTCTTGACGGAATCCGATCGCGGCGTCTTCCTGCTCCTGCGCACCTCCAATCCCGGTGCACGCGATTTCCAGGATCTGGTGCTCGGCGGCGAACCGCTGTACCTGCACGTGGCGCGCACCGCTCTCTCCTGGAAGGGGGTCGAAAATCTCGGGTTCGTGGTGGGGGCCACTGCGCCGCAGGAACTGGAAGCCATCGCGGGTTGGTTCCAATCGGCGGGCGCCAGGTCGCCGTTCCTCATCCCCGGCGTTTCGATACCGGGGGTCGCAGGGGGACAGGGTGGAGGGATCGGCGAAGTCGTCTCGCGCCTGCGCACGGCCGGATCCGACCCCTGGGGGCACCTTGTCAACGCGAGTTCGGGGCTGGACTACGCCTGGGAGCGCAACGGAGATCGATCCCGCTGGGCGGAGGCCGGAGCCGAGGCCATGGAGGAATTGGCGGAAGCGTCGAAGCTGTGACGGGCGATCCGTTGGCCTGACAGAGGTGGTTATTTTTACGGACTTCCTGATCCACCACCACTGCACGTTCCAGATCTTCGGGGAAATTCCATGACCATCTCCGCCCTCCAGACCGCCCGCAAGGCCTACCAGCCCAAGCTTCCCCCGGTTCTCCGCAAGGGGCCCGGTGCCGTGGAAATCAGGTTCGGTGCCGCCACGGAATCCGTAGCCGACCAAGCCGCGGTCAAGGCACTGTTTCCCAAGACCTACGGGCAACCGGTGGCGGAATTCGTATCGGGCTCCTCCAAGCTCGCAGGCCCCCTGACCGTGGGCGTGGTCCTCTCGGGCGGCCAAGCGCCCGGGGGCCACAACGTGATCGCGGGAATCCTCGACGGACTCAAGGCGATCGACCCCAAGAGCCGGGTCCTGGGCTTTCTGGGGGGACCTTCGGGCCTCGAATCCGGCAAGTGCCTGGAGATCACTCCGGAGATCATGGACAACTACCGCAACACGGGCGGCTTCGACATCATCGGCAGCGGGCGCACCAAGTTGGAGACCGAGGAGCAGTTCCTCAGGTGCAAACAGGTCCTGGAGAACCTGAACGTGAACGCCGTGGTGATCATCGGCGGCGACGACTCCAACACCAACGCCGCCGTGCTGGCCGAATGGTTCAAGGCGCAGGGTTCGCCCATTTCCGTCGTGGGCTGTCCCAAGACCATCGACGGCGACCTGAAGAACGCGCAGATTCCGACATCGTTCGGGTTCGACACCGCCGCCAAGACCTACGCGGAGCTGATCGGCAACATCGAGCGCGACTGCCTCTCCGCCAAGAAGTACTGGCACTTCATCAAGATCATGGGCCGCTCCGCGAGCCACTTGGCGCTGGAGGCCGGTCTGCAGACCCAGCCCAACCTGACCCTCGTCTCCGAGGAGATCGAGAAGAAGAACGAAACCCTTGCCATCGTCGTGTCCTCCATGGCCGACCTCGTGGACTCGCGCGCCGCCGCCGGGAAGAACTTCGGCGTGGCCGTCATTCCCGAAGGCCTCGTGGAGTTCATGCCCGACGTCAAGAAGCTGATCGCGACCCTCAACGACCTGATGGCCCACGAGGAGAAGGCCTTCGAGGCCGCCGCCGACCAGGCCGCGAAGGAGGAACTCCTCGAGAAGCACCTGCCCAAGGACGTTTCAGGCACCTACTTCTCGCTGCCCTTCGGCATCCGGGGACAACTCCTGTTGGACCGCGATCCCCACGGCAACGTGCAGGTTTCCCGCATCGAGACCGAGAAGCTACTGGGCGAGATGGTCGCCGCCGAACTCAAGAAGCGCTCCTCCAAGGCCAGGTTCAGCTTCCTCACCCACTTCTTCGGGTACGAGGGGCGTTGCGCGGCTCCGTCGAACTTCGACGCGGACTACTGCTACAGCCTCGGGTACGTCGCGGCGCTCCTCGTCAACGGCGGCAAGACAGGCTACATGGCCACCTGTTCCAACCTCACCAAGGGCATTGAAAACTGGAAGCCGGGCGGCATCCCCGTGACCCGGATGATGAACATCGAACGCCGCCACGGCCATGACAAACCGGTGATCCGCAAGGCGCTGGTGGAACTGGACGGGGCACCCTTCAAGAAGCTCGAAGCCAACCGCAAGCTGTGGGCCGAGACCGAGGCCTACGTGTACCCCGGACCCATCCAGTACTGGGGCCCCCCCGAGGTGTGCGACGCGACCACGAAGACATTGGAACTGGAACAGGGCTGATCCTGGCGGCTGCGGGGGGCCATACTCGTTTGCTGGGGCCCCTCCTGCTCCCGCGACGTCCCGGCGCGGACGCCTTGGTCGCAGGAAACCCCAGCCACTTCGTCTGACTCCGCCTCGCTCGCCAGGATTCCTCGATCCGGAGGGCGCATTCTCGCCGGCGTGGAGCCGCTCCGCCGGGGCGCCTCGAGTGATTGCATTTTTCGTGCATGAGCCGTGCATCGCTTTCCCAGCGTAGAGAAGCCAGGGACCCAAAGAAACCTTTCGACCCCGAATCGCTGACCAGGGCGCAATTGGTCAGGATCGTGAACCGCGCCCTGGAAAACCCCGCCGATTTTCCGCTTTGGTTGCGGCGGGAGATCACCGCAGGCGAAGGCGTCGATTCCTTCGATCGCGAAATGCGCGGCCAGATCGAGGATGTGTTCGGCGATCTGGACCGCGAAACCGACGCTACCGGTCTGATCGAATCCATGCGGGAGACCGTGACGTCCGGAAAAGCGACACCGGAGCAAGGTGTGTCGTGGACCTTGGCGGCTCTGGATCTGGCGGAAGAGACGATCACCCACCAGATGGACAACGATTGGGAGATGCAGTGCGACCTGGAAGATCTTGGGATCCTGGCCGTCGAATTCCTGCACAGGTCCGAGCAAGGTGGAAAGGAACTGGCCGAGACCATCCATGCCTTGCTCGATTGCGAATTCGTGACTCCGCTCAAGGAATTGAAGGGATTCAGAAGCCGTCTGGGCAGGGATGGACTCTCCCACCTGAGACGCCTCCAGGAGAAAAGCGCCTCTCCCGATCGCTCCATCCTGACGGAGATCTATGAACTGCAGAAGGACGAGTCGGCATGGATTGAATTGAAACTGGCAAGCCCGAGCGAGGAAGACCAGATCGCCGGACTGGAGAGGATCAAGACATCGCAATCGGCGCAGAAGGCCATCGAACGGGCGCGAATCCACTTGGAAATCCGCGACGGCAGGAGCGGTGGTCTGCGGGTGCGCCAATGGTGGTACCAGGAACGTAACGGGACCGGGGAGGATCCTTCGGTGATCGCCAAGGACGCCTGGGATGCATTCGAGAGGCAACCCTGTTCACCGGACACCTGGAATATGCTCGAGGAATGGTCGAATCTCGACCGGAGTTGGGAAGCCGTCCGGAAACGCGGACTGAGCCTGTTGAGCAAGCTGGAGACCGGAAAAATATATGACAATTTCCGACATGCAAGGATCCGGATCGCCCGCGGCGAAGGCCGGGAGCGCGACGCCTGGGAGATCGCTCGTCTGGGACTGTCCCCCCACGAAATGGAGGAGGCGATCTTCCTGGCTTTTCCCCACTGGCCGTCAGAGGCTCTGACGGAGTTCGACAAGCTCATGGAATCGCGTTTCAAAGGCCTGGAAGCCACCAACAGCCAAGGCGTGTACCAGTCCTTCGCCGATCATCTTCGACGCGGAAAGAAGCCGTTCGGAGCGGACTGGTTGGCGGGGTGGAAAAGGAGAGTGAACGCCCGGTTCGCCCGCAGGCCCAAGCTGCTGGAGATGGTGGGGAAGGTGTGAGGGGCTCGAGGCGATGAAGCTCATTGACAACATCCATTCCCTCCTCGGCGACGACCTCAAGGCAAAGCTGGGTGAATCCATGCGGTGCAGCTTTTCCTCCAGCGTGTCCCTTGTGGGTTCGACAACGCGGCATCGGCATCCCGGCGAGCGAGCGGGATGGAGACGTCGCGGGAGGCAAGGGCCGGGTCGGAGCAAGTATCCGCCCGCGCAGCCGCCGGGATCTATCCCAGGCTGAATCGTTCTCCGAGGTAGTGGCGCCGCGCGTCGGGGTCGCTGGCCAGGAATTCGGACGTGCCTTCGGTCAGGATCCGTCCTCCGAAGAGGATGTAGGCGCGGTCGGTGATGGCCAGGGTCTCGCGCACGTTGTGGTCGGTGATGAGGATGCCAAGCCCCTTCTCCCGCAAGCCCGCCACGATGGACTGGATGTCCTCGATGGAGATGGGGTCCACGCCGGCGAAGGGCTCGTCCAGGAGCAGGAAGGCCGGATCGGCGGCCAAGGCCCTGGCGATCTCCAGCCTCCGGCGCTCGCCACCGGAGAGCGTGACGGAAACCGCCTTGTGGAGATGCGAGATGCGCAGCTCCTCCAGGAGCTGGTCGCAGCGCTCGCGGCGGCGGCGACGGGGAACGCCCCTCACCTCGAGCACGGCTTCGATGTTGGCCCGCACGGTCAAGCGGCGGAAGATGGACGGCTCCTGGGCCAGGTAACCCAGGCCGCGCCGCGCCCTGCGGTACATGGGCAGACCGGAGATGTCCTTTCCGTCCAGATGGACCAGCCCCCGGTCGGGGCGAACCAGACCGGTGATCATGTAGAACGTGGTCGTCTTCCCCGCTCCGTTGGGTCCCAGCAATCCGACGATCTCGCCCTGGGAAACGGCCACATGGACGCCATCGACCACGCGTCGGCCCCCGTAGGTCTTGCGCAGGCCGGAGGCTTCGATGCGGCGCAAGGCGACCGCATCAGTCTGCTTTTCTGGGCTCGGTTCCATAGTATGTCCCCTTGGCTGCGCCATCGATGCGGATCCTGTGGATCTTCCCTTCGTCGAAGGCGATGCGGATGGTGCGTCCGCGCGCTTCGTTGCGGCCCTTGTCGACGTTCTTCTCCATGTGGTGGTAGACGCTCCGGGCGTTCCCGTGTATCCAAGCGGACTTCATCTTCCCCGCGTGGAAGACGAGACGGAGGCTGTCGCCCCAAAGCTCGTCGCGCTTCGCGGTATCGAGGTCCGTGAAGCTGGTCCCGCGGGCCTTGTGCACCACGAGCACGTCGCGCAGGGTGTCGCCGTCCAGCTCGGCCACCAGCGTGTCGCCGAAGACCCTCTCCATCTGCCTGCGTCCGGAGGAGTCGGGATCCCCCACCACGGTCCCGCGGGCGTCCTGGAGAACCACCACCTTGCGGATCCTTTCCCGCCGCAGGTCGATGTCCAGGACCATCGTCCTGCCCGAGAGGACCTTGCTGGCCAGGCTCGCCGACGGCGATTCTTCCAGGAGAAGCTTGCTGGTCCGTTCGTCCATCGTGGCCTTCCCGCAGGTGGCCACCAGGCTTCCGCGCCGGAGGCTCACGAGGCCACGGGCTTCCGCCACGGAATCCGCGTCGCGCCAGACCAGGGTCTCCCCGCGGATTTCGGTGGTGTCGCGGCCCGTGTCGCTCGGGGGACATGCGCTCCCGGGAGGACAGGGAAGTTTCCGGAAGACGGGAGACCGGGACGCCTCGGCGCGGTGGGCGGCGCGGTCGTAGCGGATCGCGCCGGCGTCCAAGGTGACCCTGCCGGAGGAATCGACCAGGTGGGCGTCCCCGTCGGCGAAGGCCGACCCCGATGCCCGCTCGTAGCGCCCGGAAAGGGATGTCAACGTTCCCGACGGATGCTCCAGCCGGAAATCCCCCTGGAAACGGACCTGGTCCGTCGCCCGGTCCCAGGTGGCGGAATGGGAGCGGAACCGGACGTCGCCGCGGTGGAACCGGACATTTCCCGTCAACACCACCAGGGCCCCGCGGCCCTGGACCACGATGTTGTCGGCGCCGTCCAGGATCAACGGGTCTCCCGGCGGAGATCGCTTCGCGGCTGCCGCCCCGCAAAGACCCAGGACCGCGAGCATCCCCGCCGCCAGCACCTATTTCCCCGCTCCGAAGGGGAGGGAACCGAGATCGCGGATCTGCCCCCGCACGTCGGACAGGATCTCCCAGCGGTTGAGGTAGGCGTCCGATCGGAACCCAGTTCCGGTCAGGACATCGCCCGTCTCGGTGCGCACCCGCACCGCCGCCGAGGTGAAGATGCGATCGCTTTCCTTGTCGAAGACCAGGCTGTCGGTGCGCAGCTCCATGCCCCCGTGGTTGGAGCCCACCACATGCCCTCTGGCGCGGAAGAAGCGCATTCCGCGGTCCATGGTGCCGGAATCCGCCAGGACGTGGGCCACGGGAAGGCGCGTCCTGTCGTAGGCGGTCAAGTCCACCGGTCGGGCCCACACCCGCTGGCTGCCCGGGTCCTGTCGGAGCAGCTCCGTGTTCAGCCGCCAAGCCAAGGTGTCCGACTGCCAGAAATCGACGCTCGCGCCCCCGTGGAAGACCGCGTCCGGCGAACGGGGGGAAGCGGGCGCGGAATCGTTCCGGATCGGGCGCTCCCCGGGGGAAGTCCGCCCGGACCGGCAACCGGTCGCGAACAGGACCAGTGGAAGTAGGAGGATCGCGCGCATTGGCTGAGAACGGAAAGGTACAGCCTTCCGGACCCGTTGGAGATGTCGCGTCGTCCATCGCCTCCCCGGAAGTCGGGCCGGGAGTATCTTCCGGTCGTGCTCTTCGAACGACGCCGAAACGCCCGTGGAATCGCCGCCGTGGCGACGGCGTCCTTCCTGCTGTCGTTCCTGCTTGTCGGGGCCGGGTCGCCCCGTCGGCTCCCGCGGTCCGGTGTTCGCCATTTCCAGGGCCGGGGAAGCCTGCCGCTGTCCGGGGATTTCGCGGGGGCCGGCAACGCGTTCCGCGACGGCTTCCTGGCCGGACTCCGATCCAAGCCCGATTCCCTTTTCGACTGGACGTGGACGTGGAGCGACAACGAAGGCGACCCTTCCCTGGCGGAAGGATTCGCGGCCACCGATGGCGGAAGTCGGAACGATCTCGTGCTGGTCGGTCTTTCCTCGGTCGCGACGGGCCTCCCCGCCTGCCGGGAAGTCTGCCTCGTGCTGGACGACGGAGGCCCGCATCGCCCCGACTCCCTGCGCTGGGATCTTTGGACTCCCATTCCCATCCAGCGCCGACGCCTCCTCGCCCTCCTGCGCGGCGCGGCACCGCCGCGGATGCTGGTGGTGGAGGCGACCGGATCGTGGACAGAACCTGTCTTCCCCGCGCTCGCCGATTCCCTGGGCGGGCTCCAGGTGATCCTCCACGACCCCGGGAATTCCAGATGGGACGACGCGGTGGCGCAGATCCTGGATGTCCGTCCCCGGAGCGTACTGTTCTGGGACTCCCCCGCCGATGCCGCCTCCCTCCTCTCGCGCCGCCTGGCTTGGCCGGCCTTCCGATCCGCCAAACTGTGGGTCCCCGAGGGGACGACGCTCCCCGCCGGAATCCAGGCCGACACCTTGCGCCCCATCTGGCAAGCGGTGCCCGGCGACGGGAATCCTTCCTGGAACCATTGGGGCTGGCGATGCGGACGCGCCCTGGCGGAATCCAGCCGATCCCGTGTCCGGGACTCCACCTCGGACTGGCCCCGAGCCTTCGCCCGGGTCCCGTCGGATTCGGGCTTGGAGACCGGAACCACCGGTTGGTACCCCGGACGACTCTGATCCCGGGTACCGCCTCCGTCGCAATCCATTACTTTGGAGGAAGAGGCTCCCGGAGGAGAGAAATGGACGTCGCGTTTCTTGGAATGGGCATCATGGGGTCGCGCATGGCGGGACGTCTCGCCGCCAACGGGCATGCGGTGCGTGTCTGGAACCGCACCCCGGAAAAGGCTGCATCCTTGGCGGGTGCCGGCTGTTCCTTGGCCCCTTCTCCTCGCAGGGCCGTGGAGGGGGCTCAGGTGGTCTTCACCATGCTCGCCGATCCGGAAGCCCTGCGCCAGGTGGCCTTCGGGGTCCAGGGTTTCCTGGACGCCATGGCGCCGGGAACCGTCTGGGTGGACCATTCCACCGTGGATCCCTCCACCTCGCGACAGATGGGCGCCAACGCCACCAACCGGGGACTCCGCTTCCTGGACATCCCCGTTTCCGGTTCCAGCGCGGCCGCCCGGGACGGCAAGCTCGTGTTTTTCGCGGGGGGCGACGCGAGCGATCTGGAGACGGTTTCCCCTCTCCTTTCGGCCATGGGTTCGAGAATCGTCCATGCCGGACCCGTCGGCGCGGGAGCCTCGCTCAAGCTCGTCAACAACGCCTTCCTCGCGCAGGCCCAAGCAGCCTGGTCCGAGTCGCTCGGTCTGGCGGAATCCCTGGGACTTTCCGCCCAGGTCGTGCACGATGCCATCCTCCCGACCCATGTCGCGCCCGCCTTCCTGGGCTTCAAGCGCTCGAAGATCGAAAGCCGGGACTGGACGCCGGAATTCCCCCTGAAACACGCACTGAAGGACGTTCGGCTGGCCCTCGCCTCCGCCCGCGAGGCGGGACTCCACCTGCGCCAACTGGAGGCTTCGGAGGAACTTTTCGCCCAGGCCGCCAACCAGGGTTTGGGAGACTCGGACATCAGCGCCGTGCACGAAGTCGCGTCGCGAACTCGCAGGCAGTTCCCAGGACCCCGCCTCGCCAGCGACCCCAACTCCGTCGACATCTCCGTCATCCACGAGATTTCCTCCCGCGGCTAGGGTGGACCTCCACCAAGCCTTCCGGATCCTGACGCCGGGGCCGGATGGAAGAATTCTCCTCGGCGAACCTCCCCTGGCATTCCACGCCCATCCTCTGGACGAATTCGATGCGGCCAGGAGTTCCCTTTCCGAGGCATCCTCGATCCTGGATCTGCTCCTGGCTCCCCAAACGATGGGGGAGATCCCCGTTCCCGCCTGGTCGGCCTGCTTCCTTTGGGGCCTGGCAGGTTTTTGTCTTTCCGGCACCGACGGCGATGCTCCCGAGATCCACCCCGGAACGGGATGTCTTTACCTGCGCCGCAACCGAACATCCCGCATCGACCTCGTCGCGGGTCCGGACGGTTTCCAGGGTGTCCTGTTCCTGGGAGCCTCTTCCTCGCGAGGAACGGGACTGGAATGAGAATGGCTGTCGATCGGGAAATGGGGTAGATTGGATCCCATGGAACAGACCTCCCAGACCATCTTGCCCGACATTTTCCCCGAACTTCCGGACTCCTCCCGCGCTTGGCTGTTCGCGGCGGCGGAACCCATCCAAGCCGCGAATCGCGAAGCCATCCTCTCGGACCTGGAACCCGTGCTCTCCAAGTGGAAGTCCCATGGCACGATGGTTCCCGCCCGCGGTGCGTTCCTGGACGAGGTGACGCTACTTGTTGCCGCGGACTTCACCGGCGCGGAGATGTCCGGGTGCTCCATCGACCGCATGATCGCCGCCACCCGCGAAGCGGGCAAGAACACGGGGATCGATCTTGTCGACGTTCCCGCAGGAGTGCACCACTGGGGTCCGGAGGGCGTCCGATTTTCCAGCCGGAGGGAGTTCGGAGATCTCGTGCGGCAGGGTTTCGTGGACCGGGGAACCGTGGTGCTGGATCTGACGGTCATCACCTTCGGTGCCGTGCGCCAAGGGCTTTGGAAGCGTCCCGCAGGCCAGGGCTGGCACGCCAAGGCCTTCGCCTTCGAGTCTCCCGCCGCCGCTCTCGCCTGACGCCCCCAAGCTCAAATCCTGGTCTAACCATCGATCGAGTCGCCTTCTGAGTTGGCGTTGAATTGCCTCCAACGGTAATCCAGCGGGAACTTGGATCGTCCAGATGAAAAAGAGGCCCCGCAGTAGTTTGAGTGGTAGAGCAACCGGTCTCCGATGGACAGGCGGTGGGTCCAGATGATTTCCGTCCAGACTCGAGATCGGCACCACACAGGACAAAGAGGAATCGATGAAAACCAACGCCCGCACAAAAAAGCACATCGCGTTCCTCGGATTCGCCGCGGTCCTGACCCTGAGTCAGGCGGTCGGGGCCTTCTCCAACAGTCCCGTGCTGTCCCTCTACCAGAACCAGCAGAATTTCGTGGACATGCGCTTCGGGATGTTCATCCACTTCAATCTGGGCACCTTCGACAAGCGCGAATGGGCACCCAAGGGTGAAAACCCGCTCATCTTCGATCCACCCAGCGTCAGTTGCGACCAGTGGGCCGCCGCCGCCGCCTCCGCCGGGATGAAATTCGCCGTCCTGACCACCAAGCACCACGACGGATTCGCTCTCTGGCCCACGAAATACCAGACGAAGAACACATTCGGGACCTACCAGAACGTGATGTACAGCGGATTCAAGCAGGATGTGGTCAAACTTTACGTGGACGCCTTCCGAAAGGCAGGAATCTCGCCCTGCCTTTACTTCTCCATCCGGGATCTGAACGAACCGATCCTATCCGGCATCACTCCCGCCCAAGTGGCCGTGAAGATGCCTCTGATCCTGGGGCAGCTGACCGAGCTTTTGACGAATTACGGAGACATTCAATTCCTGATGTTCGACGGGTGGACCTGGGAGACCGGTCGCAACGCGATCGCCACCCAGATCATCCGCGATTCCGTCCGGAAATTGCAGCCCAACATCCTGATCGGGGACCATACCGGGATGTGCCAGCCTTTCGGGGTCGACATCATGAACTTCGAGCACTTCAGCGTGGCGCCGTCCAACACCTATGCCGCGACGGAGGGATTCCAGATTTCCGGGGTCTGGTTCTACTACGGCAACGGCGGAGCCGGAACCGGAACCGTGAGGCCGTCGTCCTGGATCGCCGGAAACTTGAAAGGCACCGAACCCGTCTGGACGAACTTTCTCCTGAATTGCCCGCCCAACAACCAGGGTGTGATCGACAACAACATGGTGAACTCCCTGAAAGGCGTGCCGGCGCTCTGGAAGCCGAACTCCGCCCGCAAGCCTCTGCCCGACCCCGGCCCGCAGATGGACGACCCCATCACGCCCGTGGGGATAACCGCCACCAGCACTGCCGCGGGCTTCCCGGCCACCAACGCCATCGACGGAAAGAGCGACTGGGTCAGCGGCAAGGCGGTCCAATACCTGTGGAAATCCGCCAAGGCACCCAGCGCCACCAGCCCGGAGGGGATCACCTTGGATCTCGGAAAGGTCTACGACTTCATCGACCTGTTCGAGTACGAGCCGTCCCAGTCGCGAACCACGGGGAACGACATCACCACGGTCAACGACAAGGGCGGCTTCATCACCAAGTACGCCATCTCCACGAGCCTCGACAACAAGACCTTCACCAAGGTGGCCGAGGGCAGCTGGGCCGTGGACGGCCTCGTCAAGAAGGTCACTTTCCCCAAGGCCACGGCGCGATACGTGAAGCTGGACGCCACCGCCACCTACGGAAACGGTCCGGCGGTCATCCAGGAAGTGGACGTGGGCGGCTCGGACATGAACGCCAGGCTCTACGGCACCACTTCCATCCGGTCGAGATTGGAGAATCTGCTCAGCGCCACCTGCAGGAGTCTGCCGTCGGGAGGGCTCCAGATCGAGGCTCCGGGCGAATTCAGCTATCGCATCCTGAATGTCGCCGGATCCGAACTCGAGAGCGGAACCGGAGAGAACATGGCAACATCGAACCGCAACTTCCGGCCGGGTGTCTACATGGTCCAGGTCCGCTCGCCGTTGCACGCCGACCAGACGTTGAAGGTGCTTCGGAATTGAACGGCGCTCCGGCGGATGCGGCGCGCCCGGATCGCGTGCCCCATCCGTCGGAACTCGCGAATCGCCGAATTTCGTCATGACTGCTCCCTGTCCCGTGGAAGGTGTCGAAGGCAAGAAGTCCGTCAAGGATCCCACCCTCGTGAGCTGGACCGGAGATCCGTTCTACCTGCCCGCGCACAAGGCGTTCTTCTTCTCCGCGAACGTGCCTGCCGGCAACTACAGCGTGAAGATCACGCTGGGAAGCCAGGACACCGCTGTGCGGGCCACCATCCGCGCCAAACAGCGCCGTCTGATGATCGAAGACTGGCAGGTACCGGCGGGACAGACCCAGACGAGGGAAATCGCCGTCAACCGACGCGTGCGCGGCAGCTTCGTGCAGGACAGCACCCGCGAGGGCGGCTACGTGGACCTCGACGACCGGCTGACCATCGAGTTCAACGGCAACCATCCGGTGGTGACCGCCCTGGAAATCACCCAGGTCGACACCGGGATCACGGTCTACCTGTTCGGCAACTCCACCTGCGTCAACCAACCCGTGGAGCCCTGGAGCACCTGGGGAATGAACTTCCCGCGATTCTTCAAGCCAGGCGTGTTCATCTCCAACCAGGCGGAATCTGGACTGAGTGCGAGCTCGTTCCTGGGCGCACGCATGACCCAGGTGATCGCCACCATCAAGCCGGGGGATTACCTCTTCGCGGAATTCGGGCACAACGACGCGAAAAGCGCGACCTCGACCGCGAACTATTCGGCGAACCTCACCACCATCATGAAGGCGGCCCAGGCCAAGGGCGCGATCGGAGTGCTGGTCACACCCACCGCGCGCAACTTTTTCACCGGCACCAAGGCCGACAACTCGCTGCTCGACCCGTTCGTGGCCAAGGTGAAGGCCGTGGCGGCGTCGATGAACATCAACTACCTGGATTTGAGCGCATTGAGCATCTCCTTCATCGAAGCCCTCTACCCCAACCAGAAGCGTGCCTATACCGTCTTTCCCGCGCACACGGTTCCCGGGCAGCTGACATCGGTTTCCGATGGCACCCACTGGAACGACTACGGCGGCTACGAACTCGCCAAGGGAATGGCGACTTTGGCCAAGCGGAAGAATCTGACCTTCACCAAGTTCCTCACGGACGACTACGTGGACTTCGATCCTTCCAAGCCCGACCCCTACGCGAGCTTCCAACTTCCCTTCAGTCCGTTCCTGGGAGCCTACGTGCCGCCCGACAGCGCCGTGGGACCGAACCTCGTTCCCGACGGTTTGGCCGCGGCGATGAGCTGGATCGACTGCCGCATCGAGGCCGCATCGTTCCGTCAAGGCGGCCTGACGCTGACATTGATGGGGACCCGCGAAGGCGACCAGGTGCGCGTCTTCACGATCGACGGCGCGCTGGTCGCCTCCAATCGCCTGCACGGAGGAGCCACGGAAGATCAGACCATTTCCTTGCGCAACGGGACTTCGCATGGAGTGCATCTCGTGGAGCTCTTGCGCGACGGTCGCGTCCTGGACGAACGGAAGATCCTTCCGTAGATCCACATCCCTTGCTGCGGTCGCCCCCATTGTTCTACAGGATATGCCCACCATCGCCCTGCACGGGAATCCGATCCGACCATAGCTTTGGGACATGCCTCTCCCTGTGGTATACGCCTACACGGACTTCCGCAAATTCCTCTGTGAATGGCTGGAAGCGCGCCAAGCCGTGGAACCGGGCTTCAACCGGAGCGAACTCCACCGCCGTTTGGGCCTGCCCAACACCCGCAGCTACCTGCCCGATGTCCTGAATGGCAAGGAGGTCTCCCCCACCTTCGCCGACCGGTTCGCCGCCGCCCTGGAGCTGGGTCCCGAGGAAGGTCGGTTCTTCCGGGTCCTCGTGCGGTTCAACCAGGCGCGCACGGCGGAAGAAAAGGAATTGGCGTTCGATCAATTGGTGGCCCTCAACCGCACCCCGCGGACAATCCTCGATCCGCGGCACTACGAGTATTATCGATACTGGTGGAACGGTGCGGTGAGGGCCCTTCTTTCCCTCCACGACCTGGGCGACGAATTCCGCCGGATCGGCTCACTGTTGGCTCCGGGGATCACGGAAGGGCAGGCACGCAACGCGATCGGTCTGCTCTCCGAGCTGGCGCTGATCCGGCGCGACGATCGGGGGTTGTGGAAACCCACCGACCACAGCTTGTCCACCGGGGAGGGCGCCCGGAACGACCTGGTCCGCCAGCTCCAGTCCCAGCAGTTGCGGCTGGTGCAGCAGGCCGCCCTCCATCCCACCGGCGACTTGGGGCAGGTGGTGGCCACCAACACGGTCTCCATTTCCGAGGAAGGGCTGGAACTCGTGCGCCGCCGGGTGGAACGGTTCCGGTCGGAACTGCGATCCATCGTCCACAAGGACCAGAATCGCGCCACGCGCGCCCATCTGATCACCATCGCCGTCGTGCCCATCACCCGCAAGCCGGGCCTTCGCAAAGGCAAGGTGGACAGGTGACGCGCCGGATTCCATTCTTGGCGCTCCTCGCCGGCGTCCTGGCGGGCTGCGGCAGCAGCGACAAGGTCGCTGGCACCAACGACGAGACGCACACGGAGCTTGCCGCCCGCATCTTCAATCCGGGAGGACGGACCTTCGCCACGGGTGCCGCCGTGAAAGTGGTTCCCGGCGACAGCACCCAAGCGGTGGCGGTGGGAACGGTGGATTCGACGGGACTTCCCCAGACCTCCCAGGTGCCCGACGGCATCTATACCGTGAGCGTGACGTTGGACAGCTTGGTTTCCACCATCGATTCCGTGGTCGCGACGGGTGGAAAGCTCCAACTGGCGGAGAACGACACCTTGGAGGCGTCGGGCACGCTTTCCGGGGTGGTGGCGCTGCAACCGCAGGACGACCCCGCCACCGTGACGGTGCAGGTGCTCGGGACCGAGAACTATTCGAACGTGGCCGAGAACGGAACGTTCACGTTGACGGACCTGCCCACCGAAAAGGTCCGACTCCGGCTGATCACCACCCTGCCCAACTACACCCCCACCTTCGACACCACCCACGCCACGACCGCCACGGCCACGCGGATCCCCGACACCATCCACATGATCTACACCGGCATACCGGTGGTGACGGGACTGGCGGTCGCGAACGACAGCGCCACGGGACAGCTGATGCTGTCCTGGCACCCCGTCGCCTACTCAGCCCTCCTCGACTACCTGATCTTCCGCGACACGGCCGGAGCCATCGGATATTCGAACACCCCCTTCGCGGCGACGCCGGACAGCATCTGGCGGGACACCGCCTCGGACTCCATGGCGACGATCCAATCGTGGCGGTACAGGGTGGTTGTCCGCAACCGTTCCGGATCCCAGGGAACTTGGACGGAATCCGTCACCGGAATCTCCGTCCCTCCCGCCCTGCGCCGGGTGGATTCCGCCGCCTGGACGCTGGTCGGGAAGGGCGGATCCGCGCTCGGCATCCTCGGGTCCGGGGAGATGGCGACGGCTTCCCTGGGCACGGGAGGCCCCAGCCGGACCCTCTCCATCGAATCTTCTCCGGACGGGTTGCTCTGGGACTCCGTCGGAACACCGGTGCCCACCCTGGACCTGGGCCAGACCATCGAATGGGTTCCCGGCATCGGGGCCGGTAGGGCCTGGTGCCTGGGGAATTCCGACATCGGAGCCTCCATCCAGGCCCGCATCTTCGACGGAAACTCGTGGACCAGCACCACATTGGACCAATCCCTGTGGCCCGGATCCGGAGCGATCCTGTTCGGGAGCCCAGGCCACGTCGCCCTGACCCTCCCCGGAAATTCACCGCCCATGTCCTGGAGCACGGGAGACGGTACCTGGCACCAGGTCCAGGTCAGCGGGGAGGTCCTGGGCGTGTCGGATTCCGGCATCTATGTCTTCGGTGGATCGCATCTCCTCCAGGTGTCCTGGTCGGATCCGACCGTCGAGCGGCGCGACCTGGGCATCCCTCCCGAACCCGCGTCGCGCATGTGCGACTGGAACGACAAGCCCGCCTTCGTCGGAGCCCACGGCATCTGGGTGCTGGACGCCGACGGCTGGGCACTGCGCCGCTCGCCGACGCCGACCGCCATCGGGACCGTGAACGCGAACCTGCTCCTTTCCGACCCAACGGGCAACCTGTGGTCCGGAACTCTGGAATGATCCCCACAACCTCCGAGGTGCATCCATGAGACATTCCCACCTTCCTTGGCTCGGCATCGCCGCCGTCGGCATCGCCGGCGTCCCCGCACGCGCCATGCTGCAGTCCACGAGTTTCGACGGCTATTCCGGAAACGTGGGCATGGTCTACAGCAAGGTGAAAATCACGGTGGGCCCCCAGTGGTTGGACATCGAGGAAGAGGCCGAACTCACGGCGGAACCCGTGGATGGGGGGACCGGTCCCTGGTACCTGGACGGGACCTTCGGCGTGCCCACAGGGACAGTGGTCACCGGGTGCCTGCTGTGGAACGACGACACCTTGCTGATGGGCAAATTGCGCGGCAAGGCGATCGCCGGCAAGAGCTACGACAGCACGGTGTCCACGAGTCCGTCGGGCTACGCCCACGACCCCTTGCTGGTGGACCAGACGGGAGATTCCACCTACCGCCTGCGACTCTACCCCATCGCCGACGGCGGCAGCCGTCGGATCCGCATCCGCTACCTGGTGCCGGTCACGGCGACCTCCGGAGTGACGTCCATCCTACCCGTCCTCTACCAGGCCTTGTCGGGCACGGCCCCGCAGAGCTGGACCTTGGACGTCCGCGGCACCGCCTCGAACCTCAGGATCTTCCACGACAACGCCTGGTTCCCCCTTTCGCCGCCCACGGAGCGGGTTCTTTCCTTCGCCACCGGCGGACAGGTCCAACTGGACTGGACGACCCTGGCGGCGGACGGTTCGCGCGCCATCCGCGACCACATCGATTCCGGAGCCTGGAAGGGCGACTTCGTGCTGTTCACGGGGAAGGTGCCCGATTCCATCGGGAACATCCTGGGGATCCGGTCGGAAACCGTCTTCCTGTGGCGTTGGATTTCGCCCCAATCCTTCTTCAGCTCGGATTACTACGGAAACCGGTCCATCAATTCCTACGGGCAGCAGGCGATCTCCCAAGCGCAGACCATCGTCGGCCTCTCCAGCCAACTGGCCGGGATGGGCAACAAGGTGGGACTGGTGGCCGACGCGGGCCTGGGGGACACCACCGAGGTGTTTCCCCTCTCGGACACGACAGGGACCAGCTACCGCCAGATGAACACCTGGCTGAACGGCATCGACGTGGATTATCTGAATTGGCGGATTCCGGCACCGACCACCTTCACGGCGAGCCAAGGAAACCTGGACATCGCGAACAACCGCCAGTACTTCCGCACAGACATCCAATACGCCGGCGCCCTCTACAGCAAGGATTCCGGTGTGGTGAGGCAACTAGTGATCGTGACCGTCGGACCCGTTCCCTCCGGAGGCGATCTTCAGGAGGAGCCGGACCTTTCGCCGCTCCCACCCTCCGTATCGGTGTCCAGCTCCCAGTTGCTCCAAGGAACGACCGGCAGTTACGTATGCAGCTACTACTGCAACTATGTCTACTCCACCACGCCACCCTCCCTCTCCCAGTGGCCGGGGATCGACCTCCAAGGCGTGGCGGCAGCCCGGCCGACGGGCGGCAACATCGATTCCCTGAACGGCGTACCACTCCCCAAGGTGCGCAAAGCCGTGGCGGCCACGCTGACGCTGACCTCCAGCCAAGGCAGCATCCAGCAGGACGTGGTGATCCAGCGGGGACCTGACGGATCCTGGACGGGAGGCATCAACGCCCAGGCCGTCGGCATCGGCCAGCAGGTGAACTGGAGCTTCTTCGACGACACGGCCAAGCTGATCGCCTCCTGGAGCGAAACCCCGGCCTGGACATCGCTCGTGGGAGATTCCCTGATGCCCAGGCTTTGGGCGGCCTCCAGCAACCACATCTCACCCAATTTCTCCACCTCCACCTCGCTCGCGCCGACCTTCGGGATCGTCGATCGCCAGTACTCCCTCCTCGCGCTGCCTTCGGATTCGCTGGGACTGGTCCGTCAAGCATCCTACGCCGACAGCGGTGTTCCCTTCCTTTCCACGCGGGACATCTTCGCGCAGACCGGGTACGGCGAGAATGTCGGAACAGCCGTCCGGGCACTCGCCAATTCCAGCAATGGACTCTCCGTCCGCCTGCTCGCGGGGCTTCGCCAGGTGCGCATCGAATTCACGGGTATGAGCCCCCAGTCCATCGAGATCCGCGATCTGCGCGGCCACAAGGTGGCGGATTGGAACCGGGAAGCCCTGGTCGGCAAGACCTCGATCCTCTGGACGGGACGAAATTCGTCAGGTGGTGCCGTTCCAGGCGGGGTGTACGTCGTGCGGGTACGGACCGCGAGCCAAGTCGTTTCGGCATCGGTCGCGCTGCCGTGAAAACGCTCTTCGCCATCTGCCTGGCGGGGTGGCTGCCCCTCCAGGCCCAGTCCCTCGTGGATTCCACAGCCGCCGCGGGCCAGGCGAAGCGGCCACCCATGGACACTTCGGGCGGACCCTCGGCGGTGCAGGGAAATCCCATGGATTCGCTCGCGACTAGGCCCGTCAAGGACTCCGCGCCCGCTCCTCCAACACCCGTCGCCGCAACGCCCGCGCCAGCTCCCCATCCCGCACCTCCGACCGCCCCGAAAGGGGTGGAGCCGAAGGATCGGAAGTTTCCCGGCATATGGCAGTTGACCTTGGATTTCGCGGACATCACGGATTCGGGTTTGATGAACGAACGGCATCTGCACCAGACCGACGACCAGACGAACCTCTGCTGCCTGGATCTCGCCTGGCTTCCTCTCCGCCTCGGAACCGACCGGTTCCAGGCGGGAGCCTTTGGCAACCTCGGAGGCTGGCACCAGATCCTGACGGACGGAAGCGCCGTGACCGTCGGCGACCTCTCCCTGGGCGGCAGCCTGCTCGGGTCGGTGCCGTTCGATACCACCTGGCTCGGCTGGGCTCGCGTGGACCTGGGGGTCTCCAACCTCCTGGTCCAACGCCACACCACCGGAATGGACTGGGGGATGGCCAGCGCCTTCCGCTTTGGGATCGCCTTCCCGTTCTGGGGCCACTTGGGCTTCTTTGGCGGAGGCGTCGATTTCCGCGACTACTGGCATCTGGACGTGCACGAAGTCCCAGGCCTCACCCTCTTTCTCGGGGAGTGGATCTGATGCGAATCTCCACCATCGCCTGTTCGATGTTTCTCTTCGCCATGACGGGATGCGACCTCTCCGAAGCCGAGCGCATGGACATCACCCGCCAGAAGGTGGTCAGCCTGGCCCCCGACCTCCAGGCAGTCGAATTCTTCGGGAGAAAACAAATCTCCATCGACACCCTCCTGACCCTTGCACCTGGTCTATGGCCCGAAGCCGTCTGGGGACTCGATCTGGGGGCCGACTCCGCTTCCACCCAATGCCAGAATTGGACTATTCGAGGAACGTGGGAGGGCAGGTCCTTTTTCATGACACAGGCCTATTTGCCCGCTTGCGGAGCAAATACCTCCCAGTGGGACACCGTGCCGGTTGCCGGAAATTGGATGCGTCACCCCGACCAATTGCGTCTCGAACTGGAAGACTCGAATGGAAGAACATGGACCTTCTCGCCCACCTTCCTACAGGACTTCAACGAACTCCACTGGGATTCGACCTTCGCCCGCCTTTCCCCCAGATCCGGCGACACCCTGCGCCTGAAGGTGGGCGTCGATCGCGGGTCGCCGGGAAGATCCGACAGCATGCCGGTCTTCGCCGACTACACCGGACTGCGAACCGTGGGAAACTACGTGACCTACCTGAAGCCCAACGACACCGCCACCCTCTCTTGGGTGGTCACGGCATCTCCAGGAGATTCCGTCTCCCTGGTCCTCGGGTGGGGAACATTGGGCGAATCGCAGTCCTTCGGATTCCGGGTCAAGCGCTGACCCGGTCGTCCCTCCCGCGAAGGCGGGAGCCCTGCAGCTAGGCATCCAATCCACCTCACCCCGGCCGCTCACGCGGCCACCCCTCTCCACTTGTTGGAGAGGGGGTTTGGGGGTGAGGTCATTCGTCTAGAACGAAACGCCCATCCGTGCTTCCAACGCCGGTCCGCGCCCGGCGAGGACTTCCTCGGTGCGCGGGGCGCCCCAGAACCAGTAACCGGTGAGCTGGGCCGTGAACCGGTGGAAGGTGGTCCACGAGAGACCCACGGTGGAGAGGCCCGACTTGTCCTGGAGGTTCTCCAGGGCCTGCACGCTCAGGACCAGATCCTGCTGGAGGAACTGCTGCAAGGTGGCCATGCCCGCGATGTAGGCGGAGCTCAACTGGTTGGGAACGTAGGCTCCCTGGGCGAACAGATAGGTCGCCTCGTCGGTCCGGAACTGGCCGGCGAGCGCGGCGGGGACGGCGGAAGGAGGATTCGCCCATGGGTGCACGGCGGTCTCCTTGAGCACGCCGGACCCGATGGGGTCGGACTGCCAAAAGCCCTCGACGTCGACACGCAGGCGCTGGGGCACGCCCAGCACGGTGATGTCCCTCCCGATCCCGCCGCCGGCGCGGACCTGCTGACGGTTCTTGTCACGCTCCTGCGACCAACTGCTGTCGACCAGGACAGGCCTCGGCGCGATGTCGCCGGACTCCCAGAGGACGCCGGCCTGCAGGTCCCAGCCCCAGAAGCCGGTGGAACCGTCCGCGCCCAAGGCGGTGGGGGCATCCATGCGGTTCCAGCCGGACAATGCGATTTCGGCGGGTCCCACCACCGTTTCCGCCCGCCAGGCCGCCGAGATGCTGTCGAAGGCCGAGGCGTCGGCGAGGTTCACGAACGCGTAGAGGTTGGTGGCCTCCCCGACGGGAACCTGGAGACGCACGCCGGTCGCGCCCTCGCGCGCGCCGGCCCGGGGAACCAACGTCTTTCCTTCCACGTTGACCAGATCCGTGGGCGTCCAGAGGATGCCGCGACCCCATTGCAGGACCTGCTTTCCCGCCCGGATCCAGAGGTGGCCGCTTCCCACGTTCCCGTCCACGAACATCTCGCGGATGTGGAATTCGCTGGAATCCCCGATCGCGTCCTGGTCGGCCTCGAAGATCGCCATGGCGCGACTCCCCGTGGGCAGGCGAGCCTCCACGGTGGCGTCGCCCACGAGCTGGGATCCGGACGTCGACACCGAGTCGAACGAACCCCGGCGCCAGGAAGCGTCTCCCACCGCGAAGAGATCGCCGGAAAATGTCACCTTGGGTCCGAGGTCCGCGGCGGCGGGCGGCGGTGTTTTCGCGGCGAGATCCGCCTCGATCTTCCCCGAATCCGCCGGAACCGAGTTCCCCGTCGTCGCGGCGCCGTCCTGGAAGAAGGCGGATTCGTCGATGTCCGCCGCGCAGGCGAGCGACGCTGCGGCCAGGATCGCGGCCCACAGGCGGTTCATTTGGAATGGCTCTCGAGCCAGGCCTTGGTGAAGATGTCCGCGTCCAGCTTGCCCACCTTCACGCCGTCCAGATCCACCAGGGTGCGGTTCCCCTTCTCCACCTCGTCCACCTGCAGCTGCCGCATGGGGAACTGGCGGCCCGCGATGGGCTCGTACTTGGTGTAGTAGCCGGTGTGCATGAGGGTTCCGCTGGTGGACCAGCTCTGGTCCTTGGCGAGGAGAAGGTCGGCCTGGCGCACCCAGAAGGTCTTCTTGGGATAGTCCACGTCGGAGATGACGGCCCGCACTTCGAGCCTCCAGCAGGGCACGCCGCCGATGGTGTCCGCACGCAGGAGTTCGTGCCCCTGGGCGTCCAGGGAGGGCGTGTACATCTCGGTGAGGGGCCGGCTCTCGAAGTCGCTGCCGTGGGCATCGGAACCGGCGATGCTCTCGTCGCGGGTCACGTGCTGGAAGGTGCGGGTGTTCTGGCGGTACATCCAGAAATGCTCTCCCTGCCGGATGTATCCGTTGCCCCGGTCGGATTCCGGCGCCGTCATGCTGATCACGAACGACTTGTCGGAATCGCGCCGGTAGTACTCGCACTTCATGATCTTGGCGCCCTGGCCGGTGCGGACCTCGGTGAGCGAGACCTCGGCGTGGAGATCGTCGCGGAGGGTTTCGTTGGTCTCCAGCGCCTTCAGGATGGCGTGTCCGTCGGGCGGAGTGGCGAAGACGGAAAACGTCATGGCCAGGAGGATGGCGGCGATGGACTTCATTCGTGGTGCCTCAGTGCGTCTGCGGGACTCAGCCGGGCGGCGGCGGCGGAGGGGCCCCAGGCCGCGAGAACGGCCATGCCGACGACCATCAGGATCTGGCCCAGGGTGGAAAGGATTCCGGGCACGAAGACAAGGTGTCCGCGCACCATGAGGATGGACAATGGATTTCCCTGGATCCTGAAGGAGAGCTGCGAGAGGCCGTACATGACGAGCCCCGCTCCGACCACCCCGGCCAAGGCCGAAAGGAGCGCGAGCATTCCGGTCTCCAGGAGGAAAAGCACGCGGACCTGGGAGGCCTGCATTCCAAGCGACCGGAGCGTCCCGATTTCGCGCGTCCGTTCGCGCACGGTCATGCGCAAGGTGTTCACGACACCGGTGAGCACCACCAGGAAGAGGACCAGCACGGCCACCAGCGTGATGATGTTGAGCGCGGCGGCGAGCTTGAGGATCATCTCGCCCGTCTCGTACATGGTGCGGACCGCCACCACGGGCGATTTCCAATCGCGTTCGCCCACCTGCCGCATCTGATCCCGCACGTCGTCGGTGGTGGGCGTGCGGGGAAGCAGGGTCCATTCCGGAGACAGCAGGGTGTCCAACGTCTTCGCCGCCGCCTGGACCTGGCCGATTCCGGTGTCCCCGGAGAGGTGGGACCGGAAGGAACGCGCACCCTGGAAGGCGTCCTCGTCCCAGAGGGCGAGACCTGCGGACCCCGAGGGTGGAGACCAGGTTCCGGCGACCTCCGCCCGGTCCAGGACCGTGTCGCCGGCATGGGAGAATCCGGAGGAGATCTCCACCGTGTCGCCGGGACGGACCGAAAGGGCCCGCGCCAGGTCCAGCGGAAGCAGGACGCGTCCGGGCTTCCACCCGATGGCCGGTTCCAACTGTCGGTCGACCCGGACGCGACTGGCGGAGTCCGTCTTCAGTCCCGCGGCGAAGCCGTCCAGGAAGGTCGTCGAGGTCGCGATCCTGACCGGGAGCGCCGCCAGGCGCGGAGCCAGCATGCGCCGCACGGAATCGGCGATGGCCCGGGCGTTGTGCTGGGCATCTTCCAGGGTGAGGTACAGGTACGGGAGATCGGTGGAATCCATGTCCATCATCGTCTTCAACCGTGCCATCGAGACGAAGAGCGGCGCATCCATGAAGGAGTTGGCGGGTTCGAAGATCCCCACCAGATCCAGATGCGCGACCTGCTGGCGTCCACGGCTGTCCTGGAACCGCACGGCGAACAGGTCTCCCGGCTTCACGCCCAGGAACTGCGCCTTGGAGCGGGAGAGGATGGCGGGGACGTCCAGGTCGGGTCGCGAAAGATCGTTGAAGGAACCCGCCACCATCGGGAAGTTGTCGCGGTTGTCCGCGAGTTCCTTCGCGGACAGTTTCTGGTTGAGATCCACGCCGATCAGGATGCCGTTGTCGCCCTTCTTTTCGCCCACCATGCGGCAGATGATCCCCATGGTCTCCTGCACATGCTCGACGTGGGGGAGCTTGGCCAGCCCGTCCCGCAGGGAAGCCTCGCCGCGCAGGGCGGGGCGGTACTGGTATCCACGGTCGCCCACGATCACGCTCACGTGCCCGGCCACGAAGACCATCACCCGGTCGAACAGGGTCTGGGAGATGCCCGACACGAAGCTGCCCGCCAGGACCAGGAAGCAGGTCCCCAAGGCCATGGCGGTGCCCAGAAGGATGGCCCGTCGCTTCTGTCGCAGGATGTTCCGGAAGGCGAAGAGGAGAAGGATCTTCACGGGTCACTCCCTGGTGATGGCGTCGAGAGGAGTGATGGAGGCGGCGAGCTTCATGGGGTAGAGGCTCGCCAAGCCCACCACCAAGGCCAGTTCCAGCAGGCAGACGACCAGGTCCTGGGGTCGGAGCAGGGGATGGAACACCTCGCCGCCGTAGACCATCTGGAGCAGGTCGTTGCCGGTGTGGACGCCCAGGAGCGGTGTGAGCGCCACCAGCAGCGCACCCGAGATCAGCCCGGCGCCCCCGAAACTGGCGGCGAGCACCGCCGTCTCCGACAGCATCAGGCGGGCGATGAATCCCCGCTTGGCTCCGACGGCGCGCATCATGCCGATTTCCGTCGTCCGCTCCAGGGCGGACATGGCCAACGTGTTCGCGATCACGATGCCGGCCACCACGAACAGGAGCGCAGCGAATCCGAGCAGGGCCCCGCGGATGAGCATGGCCATGGACCCGATCACCCCCACCGCCTTGTTCCAGGGAACGGCCCGCGCGGGAAGCTTGGCCTCCTTCAGGAGGGTGTCCAACCTTCGCGCGCCTTCGTCGGCGCCCACACCCCCGAGCCGAACCAGAAGCAGGTTCCAGAGGGGATCGTTTCCCGCGACCACCGCCTGGGCCAGGGTGTCGGAAGCGACGTTGGACTTGGGGGCGTCGGCGTTGCCCGAGAGGAGGTCGTCCAGGTCGTTGGAGGTCAGCACGTCCTTCTGGTCCTGGGTGAGCACCACCTTCTCGTCCTGGCGGAGATAACCCATGACGCTGCGGTAGGACTCGATGTCCGTCAAGGCGAATTTGCCCCAGATGGTATTGAGTGCCCTGTAGCGGCCCAGGGCCGCGACCTTCATCCGCTGGTCGGAGGAGGACATGGTGTTGGAGTATCCCATGACCACCACTTCGTGTCGGATGCGGCTTCGGTCCACCTTCCTGGCTTCGGTCGGCAGCAGGGACGTGTCGTCGATCCCTTCGGGCAGGAACACTTGTCCCATCTGCTGGTAGAGCTGGGTGTTCGCGCCGTTGGGCAATACGATTCCCCGGAGACCCGGACCTGGAATGGAACCGGCCTGGAGCTGGAACGCGTCGGGGAAGAACTTCCGCCACGCGGCGAAATCCACGCCCAGGAGGAAGATGTACCCTGGACTCCCCTCGGCATCGTTCAGGGCCATGACCATGTTCTTGCCCACGGGAAGCGAGGCGCGGACCCACTTCTGGGAGTCCACCAACGCGCGGATCGCGCCGATCCGGTAGATGGGCTCCACTTCCTTGCCCATCATGGACAGGAACACGGCGTCGTCCTCCTGCTTGTCGGAGACGATTACGACGTCGCCGGTGAAGCTTTCCACCACCTGGCGTTCCAGCCCCCGCTCCATGCCGCTGACCACGCCGTTGCCGAAGGTGAGGAGCAGCGCCCCCAGGAACAGGATTCCGCCCACGACCATGCTCAGGCCGCGGTGCCGCCAGAGGTTCCGCCACGCCAGGCGCCAGATCAGCACCTCTACGCTCCCACGATCCGGCCGTCGTGGATCTGGACCACCGTTCGGGCGTAGCGCAGGACCTGCGCGTCGTGGGTGGAAAACACGAAGGTGGTGCCGCGTTCCGTGTTCATGGCCTGCATCAGTTGGAGGATGCTCTCGCCGTTCTCGGAGTCCAGGTTCGCCGTGGGTTCGTCGGCCAGGACCAGGGTGGGGTCGGTGACCAGTGCGCGGGCGATGGCCACGCGCTGCCTCTGTCCTCCGGACAGCTCCGCAGGCTTGTGCTTCTCGTGGTCGGCGATCCCGACCGATGACAGGAATTGTCGAGCCTTCTCCCGGACCTTTGAGGCGGAGAGGTTTCCCTGGAGGAGGAGCGGGAATTCCACGTTCTCCAGGGCCGAGAGGACCGGGACCAGGTTGAAGGTCTGGAAGATGAACCCGATGGTGTGCAGCCGCAGGTCGGTCAGCTTCTTGTCGGGAAGGTTCGACGTCTCCGCCCCGCCCACCTTCACCGAACCGCTCGTGGCGGTGTCGATGCAACCGATGATGTTGAGCAAGGTGGTCTTCCCCGATCCCGAAGGTCCGGTGATGCTCATGAAACTCCCCTGGGGTATTTCCAGGTCGACCCCGCGCAGGGCGTGGACGATGGTGTCCCCCAGGGGGTAGTCCTTCACGAGGTTGTGGATTTCGACGACATTCATCCACGGCACTCCGGGTTCAGTTGATGCTCCATCCGCCCTGTGCCATCTACAAGAATGGAACGACGGGAACAAGGTGGACACGACAATCCACAAATCTACTGACGCCGAAAATCCGCGGTTATTGCGATTGCACCAATTGGGGCCGTGGCGGGTCCGGGTCGGGATCGGGATCCCGGGCCTCCGACCAGGCGGGAGCGGTCTCGCCCAGCCTGGTCAGATCCAGCACCACCCCCCCCTGCGGCGAGTTTTCCATCATGTTGGCGTACTTGCGCCCCCATAGGATTTCCGAGGCCCGCCAGGACGATCTGGCGTGCACCGTCTGTCCGTAGGTCTCGTCGTGGGCGCGCACCAGGACCATGATCTCGACTTCCGCGTCCTCGAGATCGCTCCTGGAGAAGCCGTGCATCGGGCTTTCCGGGTCGATTGCGTGGACCAACGTCCAATTCATGGGGAAGAACCGCACCGAGGAACGGTCGAAACGCAAGTCGCGGTATCGGCGCACACGGCCCGAGGCCTCTTGCTGGACCCAGGAGAAGGTGGCCCACACCTCGGCCTCCAGCAGAGGATGGTCGTGGGCGGGAACCATGCGGAACATCCACGCCGATCCGTCCTGGAAGGGTGCCATGACGGAATGGCGGGCGAACAGGATGCGGGATCGCGGGCGCGAAAGCCGGGCGAACAGGAGACCGGTCCACATGGCGAATCCCCCCAATCCGGAAAGCGCTTCCAAGGAGGAGAGGGCCGACGTCAGGAAACCATCCGGACTGATTCGACCATAGCCCACCGTGGTCAATGTCTGGGCGGAGAAGAAGAAGCAGCTCTGGAAGGTGTTCCAGGAGCGCACGGGCGAAAGCCCGGAAAGATGGCCGGGCCCGATCCAGAAGTAGAGGATGGCGAACCCCGAATTCGCCACCAGGTAGGTTCCCACCGCGATCGCCAGGAAGCCCCAACCGGGAAGGCTAACGAAGACCTGGTAGGGCGAATGGCGCAACCACCACGGGAGACCCGTGCGTCGGATCTGGAATCGCCCGTTGGGCAGGATCATGCGACCTGTGAAGCTGCCGTTCCCGAATCCGGGATCGTCGTTTCTGGCGGTCTTGCGGAACATCCTCGACGGAAGATACGAGTTGGCAGGCTCAGGGCACGAAGATGGATTCCGTACGACGCCTCGAGGGCCCGCTCAGTTCCACCGCGAACACCCCGCGCGCACCGCCCGGCAGAGCCACGGAGGCGCGGGGAAGATCGCTCTGGAGAAGAATCCGTCCGTCGATCCCGCGGACCGTGACGTTCGTCCACTCCGGTCCGATGCCACCGACCTCCAGGTGCCCGCCCGCCACGCGAAGGGCCGCATGGTCCGTTGGCGGAACGGCCTCGAGGGAAGTCGTGTAATTCGAGTTCGCGGCGATGATCTGCCGACGCACCCAGGTGCCGTCCGCGGAGAGATCCTTCGCTGCCCATCCACCGGTCGTCGAGGCGCTTGCTGCCAATGCGGCCGAGGATTCCCCGAAATTGACCACGGACCAGTTGGCCCAACTGATCTTGCGCGACGCGGCCCACTGGAACCAGGTGGTGGTCTCCACGGTGTCCATGCCGGGGTTCGCAGCGCTTCCTCCGTCGGCGTTGGTGGTGCCGCATTCGCTGATGAACAGGGGAAGCCCTTTCGCCAGCGCCGCGTCGCCGGCGTCTCGCAGCCACTGCTTGTGGCTCTTCGCGTAGAAATGGAGGGTGTAGGCCACGTTGGGGTCGGTGAGCGGGGATGCCGCAGGTGCACCCACGGTCTGGTCCCAGCTCGGGGTGCCTACCAGGATGAGGTTCTTGCTGTACTTTCGGATCACGGGAATGATCTGGTTCGCATATCCCTTGATGTCGTTCCAGTCCTCCGCGCCGCCGGAACCGGTCCCGCCCGAGGAGCCTGGTTCGTTCCAGATCTCCCAGATCAAGTTGGGCTTGCTGCCGTATTCCTGGGCGAACTGCGTGAAGAACGCGGTCGATTGTGCCACATGGGCGTTGGCGGTTCCGTCGTGCCAGTCGACGATGACGTAGATCCCGTTGGCGATCGCGGCATCGACGATGGTCTTGACGCGCGTCACGATGGTGGTCGGATCCGTGAGGTATCCGCCCGTGGGCTCCACGGCGGCGGGGGCGCGCAGGACGGAGACCTTCCAATCCGAAGCCAGCCAGGCCACGACACCGGGCGTGTAGTACTTCTCACCGCCCCAGATGGACCAGTACATGCTCATGCCCACCAGCTGGGTGGGCGTCCCCGAGGCATCGACGATCTGCGTGCCCTTCACCTGGAGATTGCCGTGGACCTGGACCGGTGTGGCCGCCTGCGCCGCGCAGCCGCAGGCCAGGAGGAGCGAGGGGAAATGTCGATGGAAACGTTGCATGGGAGCCGCCGCACGATGGGTTTGGATCGCTGCCGCGGTTCTTCGCGGCAATCCTACCGATAATACGGTCGAAACGAGCCGGTCACACCGGGTTTGGCGTGCAGATCCACAAGACCGTTGAGCGGAGGCTCAACGATCGAACCTCCGACGAGCACCCTTTCCCCGCCGCGCGGGTTACGACCACCCGTATTGTTTGGATTTGCGGGTCGGGCTCCGGGTCCGCGGCCTCTTGCCCCCCGCCACCGCCTCCTTCTGGGCGCGGCGGCGCAGGGTGTCGCGCTCCACGTGTACCGGCGCTCCCGTGAAGGGGTCCACGCCGGTGGCGTACATGACCGTGCTCCAGGTACCGGGGGTGGGCGTGAAGATCTGGACCTGCTCGGGCGTGAGCCCGAAGCGGTCGCGGGCATAGTCGCCCATGGCTTCCATGTCTTCCATCGAGCAGCCCGGGTGGGCGGCGATCACGTAGTAGGTGAGGAATTGCTTCTTGCCCGCCTTGGCGCTGGCCCGTTCGAACTTCTCCTTGAAGTCGAGCACGGTGGAAAGCCCCGGCTTCCCCATGAGACCCAGGATCCGGTCGTCGAAGTGTTCCGGAGCCACCTTGAGCTGGCCCGAGACGTGGTGGGCCGCGATCTCCTCCACGTAGGCCTGACCGAACTTCTTGTCGTCCATGACCAGGTCCGTGCGGATCCCGGAGGCCACGAAGACCTTGCGCATGCCGGGCATGTCGCGCAGCCGACGCAGAAGCTTCAGGTGGGGCTCGTGGGTGACGGGCAGTGCGTTGCAGGTTTCGGGGCACACGCAGCGCTGGTGCTCGCAGGCACCCTTCTTGAGCTTCTTGGTGCACTCGTAGCCGTACATGTTGGCCGTGGGCCCTCCCACGTCGGATAGGATCCCCTTGAATCTGGGGTGCCGCTTGAGTCGCTCCACTTCCTGCACGATGTTCTGTTCGGAGCGGCTCTGGATGGTGCGTCCCTGGTGCACCGCGATCGCGCAGAAGTTGCACTCGCCATAGCAGCCGCGGTGGGTCATCACGGAAAAGCGCACGGTCTCCCAGGCCTTGACCTGCCCGTGAACCGCCTCTCGGGGATGGGTCTCCAGTTCCCACTCGATGTCGGAGAACCAATCCAGTTCCGCGGTACTCAGGTTGTGCACCGGGGGATTCTGCACCAGCCAGCGGTCGCCGTGGCGCTGCGCCAGGCGCTTCCCCAGCACCGGGTCGGAGTGGTGGTAGAACTGCTTGAACATCTCCACGTACTTGATCCGCTCGGCGGCGATCTCGTCGAAGGGCAGGATCTCGATGGCGTCGTCGGGCTTCTCCTTGGCCAGGTGGCAGGTGCCCTCGATGTCCAGCAGACTTTCGCCGACGGCCAGTTTGCGTGCGATCTCGAGGACGGTCCACTCGCCCATGCCGTAGGCCAAAAGGTCGGCCTTGGCGTCGAACAGGAGGGACCGACGGATCTTGTCGTCCCACCAGTCGTAGTGCGCCACGCGGCGAAGCGAGGCCTCGATGCCGCCGATCACGATGGGGCGGGTTCCCTTGAAGGCCCGGCGGATGAGGCCCGTGTAGGCGATGCTCGCGCGGTCGGGGCGGCGGGTGTTCTCTCCGCCGGCCGTGAAATCGTCCATGTGGCGGCGCTTGCCGGAGCTGGTGTAGTTGGCCACCATGCTGTCCACGCACCCCGCCGACACCCCCCAGAAGAGGGTGGGTTCGCCCATGGCCGAGACATCCTCGATGGTGTCCATGCGCGGTTGCGAGACGACGCCCACGCGGAATCCCGCCTTGACCAAAACCTTCCCCACCACCGCGGCCCCGTGGTAGGGGCTGTCGATGTAGGTGTCGCCGGTCACTAGGATCACATCCAGTTCGGACCACCCGATCCTTTCCATCTCCTCCCGAGTGGCCGGTAGGAACACATGGACCTCCAATGAGACTGATTTTCAAAGGTAGGTTCGCCCCAGCCGGAAAAGGCATATTGCTCCCCAATGGACATGAAGGAAAAAGCCGCCGCCTACGCCGTGGCGGCCCGCAAGGCGTCCCGGGAACTGGCCCGATTCGACGGAACTCGGCGGAGCGAGGCCATTTTGGCCATCGCCGCGGCGTTGGAATCCCATGTGGCGGAGATCGTCGCGGAGAACGCATCGGACTTGGCGCAAGGCAAGTTGGACGGGCTTTCCAACGCTCTCCTGGACCGCCTGACGCTGGACCCCAAGCGCATCGCGGGAATGGCGAAGGGATTGCGCGAAATCGCCGGACAACCGGATCCGGTGGGATTGGAACTTTCCCGGCTTGTTCGCTCCGACGGTCTGGACATCCGCAAGGTTTCCGTGCCGCTGGGCGTCGTTTTCTTCATCTACGAGTCCAGGCCCAACGTCACGACGGATGCCGCCGGGCTCTGCCTGCGCTCCGGAAACGCGATCCTCCTGCGCGGCGGCAAGGAGGCGATCCGATCCAACCGCATCCTGGCGAAGATCATCTCCGAGGCGCTGGTCTCGCAAGGGATGCCGGCCGCCGCGGTGCAGTTGGTGCAGGAGACCGACCGCGCCCTGGTGGGCGAGATCCTCCAGCGCTCGGCGGAAATCGACCTCGTGATCCCGCGCGGTGGCGAGGGATTGATCCGCGCGGTGGCGGAACAGTCGAAGATCCCGGTGCTCAAGCACTACAAGGGGGTGTGCCACATCTACCTGCACCCGACCGCCGACCCCGGGCAAGCCGTGGAGATCGTGCACAACGCCAAGGTGCAGCGCCCCAGCGTGTGCAACGCCGTCGAGACCCTCCTCCTGGACCGGTCTCTGGATGTCCCTGTGGCGCGGCGAGTCCTGGACCGGCTCGCCGCTTCCGGGGTGGAGTTGCGCGGCGATGCTGCCTCCATCTCCAAGCACCCCGGACTGGACTGGAAGGAAGCGACGGAATCCGACTGGGACGAGGAGTACATGGACCTGATCCTGGCCGTGCGCGAGGTGGACGGCGTGGGGGGCGCGGTGGAGCACATCGCCGCCCATGGATCCGGTCACACCGAGGCCATTCTCTCCCGGGACGAGTCCGCGGCGCAGGAATTCGTCCTGGATTGCGATTCCAGCTCGGTGATGGTGAACGCCTCGACCCGGTTCGCCGACGGTGGCGAGTACGGCCTGGGTGCCGAGATCGGGATCTCCACGGACAAGCTCCATGCGCGCGGTCCCATGGGCGCGGCGGACCTCTGCACCTACAAGTGGGTGGTGCGCGGGAACGGCCAGGTGCGCTCGTGAACGTCTTCCGCCTTTCCACGGAGAAGGCCGAACAGGCTGCCGACGCGGTCAAGTTCGACGACAAGGGGCTGGTGTTGGCGCTGGCCTGCGACCACGCCTCCAACGATGTCCTGATGGCCGCCTGGATGAACCGCCGGACCCTGGTCCGGACCTTGGAGACGGGGCGGATGACCTATTGGTCGCGCTCGCGCCAGGAGATCTGGATGAAGGGACTCACCTCCGGCAACGTGCAGGACGTATTGGGAGTGGAGCTGGACTGCGATGGCGACGCCCTGCGCTTCCGGGTGGTGCAGCATGGCCATGCCGCTTGCCACACCGGGCGACCAAGCTGTTTCTTCCGGACCCTTTCGGAGGGAAGATGGGTGGAAGTCTCGGCCCAGCCCGCCGCTTCCTGACCGAGACCCTCGTCGCCTCGCTGGGTTCCCTTCCCGGGCGGTTTTGCGGATCGCGCGTGGCGGTGTGCCTGTCGGGCGGTGCGGACTCCTGCGCATTGGCGCTCGCGGTCTCCGACCTCGGAAGGGAACGGCCGGAACTGCTCCCCGGGGTGTCCGCCCTGCATGTGCGGCACCACCTGCGGGGATCCGAGTCGGAAGGCGACGCCGCCTCGGTGCGCGAGCTGTGCGGTCTGGCCGGACTTCCGCTTCGGGAGTTGGACGCACCGGTGGAGCCCGGCCCCGGACTGGAAGCCCGCGCCCGCGTGGCGAGATACGGCGCGCTCCGTCGGGAAGCTCCGGGAAGCCTCCTGGCCACCGCCCACCACCGCGACGACCAGGCGGAGACCGTCGTGCTGCGCCTTTTGCGCGGGGCCGGTCCACGCGGACTCGTGGGCATCCGCCCGATCCGGCAGGACGGAATCTGGCGACCGCTCCTCGCCTGCGGGCGTGATGTCCTCTCGGAGGCGTGCCGGGAAGCGGACTGGATCCCGCGCCAGGATTCCTCCAACGCCGACCGCACCTACTCCCGGAACGAGATCCGGTGGGGATTGCTCCCCGACTGGGAGCAGGAGCAGCCCGGGACGGCGGCGGCCCTGGCCGACCTGGCCCGCGCGGCGTGGGAGCTCGAGCCGTTCCTGGAACGCGCCCTGGACCGGCTCGATGGGGAACTTTCCGTCCTCGGAGACGAACGCGGCTTCACCCTGGATCTCTCGCGCTGGCCCGTCGACCGTCCATCCCCCGAAACGGATTCCGAATTCGAATCGACGCTGGAACGCGCATGGACCCGTCGCGGTCGCCGTCCCTGGACCGCCTCGCATCGGTCCCGACTGATCGCGGATCTGTGGCAAGGGAAGACCGGACGGCGGCGGGGAGGACAAGCAGAGATCGCCCACTTCGGGGGCAGGAAGCTGCGAGTGGAAAGTTCGAACACGGAAGGAATGGCTGAAAATGGACACTGAAATCAAGAAGGCGTTCGCGAAGGTCCCCGAGGCCACGCTGATCTTTTGGGTCTTGAAGGTCGCGGCGACAACGCTCGGCGAGACCGGAGGCGACGCGGTCACCATGTCGATGAACGTGGGATACCTGGTGGGCACGGCGATCTTCGCGGTGCTCTTCCTGGTGTTCGCGGTCCTTCAAATCCGCGCGAAGCGGTTTCGGCCCTACCTGTACTGGATCACGATCATCGCCACCACCACCGTGGGGACCACCCTGGCGGATTTCGCGGATCGCTCCTTGGGCATCGGGTACGCGGGGGGATCATCGATCCTGCTGGTCCTGCTGCTGTCCTCCCTTGTCGTCTGGTACAGGACGATGGGTTCCATCTCCATCCACTCGGTGAATTCCGACAAGGCGGAACTCTTCTACTGGGTGACCATCATGTTCTCCCAGACCCTGGGCACCGCGCTTGGCGATTGGACCGCCGATTCCGCGGGATTCGGGTACACCGGCGCTGCCATCCTGTTCGGTTCCCTGCTTTTCGTGGTGCTGGTCCTGAACTACTCCACGAAGATCTCCAAATCCATCCTGTTCTGGGCCGCCTTCATCCTGACCCGGCCCCTAGGCGCCGTGGTGGGCGACTTCCTGGACAAGCCTTTGGACCATGGCGGTCTGAACCTCAGCCGGTATGTCGCTACCGGGGTGTTGGTGGCGTTCATCGCGCTGGGAATCCTGGTCTTTCCCCAGAGGGCGGCGACGACAGGATCGGCTCACTGAACGAAAGGAATCCCAATGGCCAAGCTCGTCGTTCGCTGTTTCACCATCTCCTTGGACGGGTTCAGTGCCGCGCCGGGGCAGAGTCTGGATGCGCCTTTCGGCGTGGACGGCCTCAGGCTCATGGACTGGGCCTTTGCCACGAGGTTTTTCACCCACATGTTCGGCCAGTCTGGAGGGGCCGAGGGCATTGACAACGACTTCGCGGTCAAGGCGGATGAGAATGTCGGAGCCAGCATCATGGGCCGTCACATGTTCGGGCCTCCACAGGGTGTCGCGGACAAGGCCGCCTGGAGAGGTTGGTGGGGCGAGAACCCACCCTACCACCACCCCGTCTTCGTGTTGACCCACGAAACGAAGGCCGCGATGGACATGGAGGGAGGCACGAGCTTCACGTTCGTGAACGACGGCATCGAATCCGCCCTGAAGCAGGCCTTCGCGGCGGCCAAGGGCAAGGACGTACGGCTCGCGGGCGGGGCGGCCACCATACGCCAATACCTGAAGGCGGGCCTGATCGACGAGCTGCACCTGGTGCAGGTTCCCCTCCTGTTGGGTCAAGGCGAGCGCATCTTCGAAGACCTGAGGGGTGTCGAGCAGCGCTACGAATGCGTCGAGTTCACGCCGTCCAAGGCGGTGAGCCACCTGCGGATCGTCAAGAAAACCTGAATCTCGTTCCCATTCCAGGGCGATTAATGAATCGCCCCTACGACCATCGGCGTGCTGATGCGCTCGTCGCTTGATGCTCCCACTCCCCAAACCAGACGGTATCAAACCCTCCCGCCGCCACGGCGCATCGCCGTGCAGGCGGGCGCGCAATTCTTGACGTGCCGCTCACTTCCCCGCGTGAACCGCTCCGGTGCTAGGGTGTGGGGGACGGAAGTCCACCACGAAGGCGCGGGGTCCAGGGGAGAAGGCCTCGGTTCTCCCCTGGCCATCGGCATAGGGCCGGGCAGGCCCTTTACACCAAGCCGCACCGCAGGTGCAAGAAGGAAATGCCGCGCCGCGAGGCGCAAATAAGGGCCCCGCGCCAGCGGACGCAGAAGACGACTCCTGTCAGACCCTACCACGGACTCGGCTGCACCTCCCCCGTCAGGATCCGCTGCCGCAGGTTCTTCTGGACGAGCACGCTCCACCCGTTCGAGCAGTCGTCGAAGCATTCGAAGGTCGGGACCAACCCGCGGTGGGTGAAACGGACTTCGGTCTGGGCTCCTTTGGGCGCGATCTCGAACACGATTTCCGTTCCGGCCCATTCCTTCTTGTCCATGGTGAATTCGAGCTGGGCATCGACGACCTTCCAGACCACCCGGTTGCCGGGAACCAGTTCCGTGATCTTCTGCACGGACCGGTGCACGCCCGGCACGGTGTAGGTGAATTCGGCGCCGAGGACGTCGGTGTCTCCGGCGACCTCGCCCGACCACCAGTCGCGTACATGGTTGATGCCCGCGAAGGTCTCCCCGGGCGTCCGGTCCACGGTGATGGTGGTGGTGAAATCCTTGTTTTCCATGGTTCGTCCTTTCGATTATGGTATTGCGATTTTGGTGATTTGTCCGCGCGTCTCAATGCCCGGGGTGCGGCTTGAGGACGATCTCCCCCGTCTCCAGGAGGGACTTCAGGTTGGAGAGGATGCTGGGCCATCCGCCGGACACGGCCGTGATCAGTTTGGAATCCGGGCAGTCGATCTCGTGGAGGATGGAGAGCTTCACAGCTCCGTCCCTGGGTTCGAGCTCGATGGTGCAGCGGCTGGGGCCTTCGGCCTGGAGCTCCGGCTTCCACTGGTTCTGCCAATGGATGACCATGCGCCGCGGGGGGTCGATCTCCAGGATCTCGCCCGTGTCCGTGGGGGTGCCGTCGGGGAGGAGCATCTTCCAGGGCGATCCCTTCTTCCATCCGCTCTCGATGGTCATGTCGAACCAGTACTGGCGGATGAACTTCGGGTCGGTCAAGGCCTCCCAGAGCTTCTCTGGAGTGGTGCGGATGAAGGTGACGTAGACGAATTGGCTTCGGTTCGTGGTGCTCATGGTGTTCTCCGTGGTTTGGTTGGTGGGCGGGTTCTGGTTTCGTCCGTTTCTTCCAGACGGCGTTTCAGATCGCCCAACGCCTTGAGACGCGGGCGCTCGAACTTGCGGATCCATCGGTCGTAGATGTCCTGGAGCGGCACGGGGTTGAGGAAGTGCAGCTTCTCGCGGCCCCGCCGCTGCACCGCCACCAGGTTCGCCGCCTCCAGCAGCGCAAGATGCTGGGTCACGCCCTGCCGGGTCATGCCCATGTGCTGGCAGAGCTCGTTCAAGGTCTGGCCGTCGTGGGCGTGCAGGCGGTCCAGGAGCTTCCGCCGCCCCGCATCGGCCAACGCCTTGAACAGCACATCCGCATCGCTCATGGGGAAGAATATACGCAAGTAATTACTTGCATGTCAAGAGCTGACCCGCAATCTTCCGGCAGGCGATCCGCACGCCGATCTTTTCCAACGGATTTCCAAGCATCGGTCCGGTCACGGGTGGCCGTGGCGAAAAATTTCTTGATTATCGGAGCAACTGATCGTGGTCTCCCCCATCCGGACGCTCCCCGATCGCTACCGTTGCCCCGATCTGCCCCTGACTCTCCCTCCGACCAGATCGGTGCCGATTCAGCTTCAAAGTTCCGAGCGAGTCCGACCCATGTCGTTCACAACCCTGCAGTTCCCGTTCTTCTTCATCGCGGTGCTCGTCGGACTCCTGTTCCTCAAGCCCGACAGACGCTGGATCTGGCTCGTGGCCTCCAGCTGCTGGTTCTACATGGCGTTCATCCCCGCCTACATCCTCATCCTGGTCTTCCTGATCGTCATCGACTTCTTCGCTGGAATCCTCATCGAAGGAAGCATCGGGAGACGCCGGAAACTCGCCCTGTGCGCGAGCCTGGTGGCGAACATCGCCCTTCTCTCCGTCTTCAAATACTTGAACTTCTTCCTGGACAACATCCACGCCATCTCCACGTTCTTCGGACGGAATTCCGCGCCTTGGCACATGCCCTGGGTCCTTCCCATCGGACTGTCCTTCCACACCTTCCAGTCGATGGCGTACACGATCGAGGTGTACTCCGGAAGACAGAAGGCCGAGCGGCACTTCGGCATCTATTCGCTCTACGTCCTGTTCTTTCCGCAGATGGTCGCGGGTCCCATCGAACGCCCGCAGAACTTCCTCCAGCAGTTTCGGACCCCGGCCGCCGTCGATCCGGAAAGGCTCGCCTCCGGCGGCAGGCTGATGGCCTGGGGCTTCTTCAAGAAACTCGTCGTCGCCAATCGGCTTGCGGAATTCGTCAACGCGTCCTTCGATCCAGGCTTCCACCCCGGCGGCGGCACCATGCTCGCGGCCGCCTACTTCTTCGCCTTCGAGATCTACTGCGACTTTTCCGGATACACCGACATCGCCAGGGGCGCGGCCCGGTGCATGGGTTACGAGCTGATGGTGAACTTCGACCGTCCCTACGCGAGCCGTTCCCCCTCCGAGTTCTGGAGACGCTGGCACATCTCGCTCTCCACTTGGTTCAGGGACTACCTCTTCATCCCGCTCGGAGGGAGTCGCAAGGGTCTCTGGCGAACCTGCCTGAATTCCATGGTCGTCTTCGTGGTTTCCGGTTTCTGGCACGGCGCGGCGTGGAATTTTCTCGCCTGGGGCGCGCTGCACGGCCTGTATCTGGTCGTCTACCGGCTGGCGGGACTGGATCCAAAGCGATCGGGAACCGCTTGGAGCAATGCCTTGCGGATCGTGGTCACGTTCCAACTCACCACGCTCGCCTGGATCTTCTTCCGATCGAACAGCCTCGGTCTCGGCGTCAGGAGCATCCGGGATATCCTCTCCGCCGGAACGCCTCGCGAATTCCTCTCCGTCCTCGGACGGGGCGACATCCGATTCGGGATCCTGCTGATCCTGCTGCTCGAATCGGTCCAATGGGCCAGGGATCGAGGCCTCTCGGCTTGGCTGGGCGAACAACGCACTTGGGTCCGCTGGACGGCTTGGTATGCCCTCCTCACCTTGATCGTCGTCCTGGGAAAGTTCGGGAATGAGCAATTCATCTATTTCCAATTCTGATTCCCAGGGCCGAACCGGAATCGGGAGAAGAACCGCGGTCTGCTTCGCGATGGGCTTGGTTGTTCTCCTGGCGCTGCTCAACGAAGTTGGGGGAATCAAGAGGGACCTGTCCGTCGAATGGATCGGTTCCATTCGTTCAATCCTGCAAGGCGAGCCCTATCAGGTCTACTTTTTCGGAACCTCGAGGGTCGCCGCCGCGATCGACGCCGACTCTTTCGACGGCGCCATGTCAGAATCCGGACATCCGGGATTCAGATCGATCAACTTGGGAATGGGCTATTCCAAGTTCAACGAATACTATGTCGTGGCCGAATACATCCTGTCCAGGAAACCGGATGCGTTCCGGGGCGCCACGATCTTGCTGGAGGCACCCCTGGGGTTGGCCGAGTACTCCACCTGGGACGACGATTGGATGGTATCCGACGGCGTGGAGAACCTGGCACCCTACCTTCGCGCCAGGGATCTCCCTTCCTTCCTGCGCCGCTCGCCTTCCAAACCTCTTGCAAAGGCACAGGTGGTCGCGCGGGTGATTTTCGGATTCCGCGAGAACTACTCGAGACTGCGCTACCACGCCCAGAAATTCCTGGTGGAGCATTTGGCCTCCTCGGTCGGAGGCGATGGATCGGCAAAAAAATTCGACCTTGTCGGGGACGGGGGCATCCGAACGGACAGCCTCGGCGTGAACGCGGTAAGGAGCATCGCTGTCCAAATCGCGATGACGGATCTGGAGAATCAAGTTCCGCAACGCCGTTACGACACGACCATCCTCAAACAATTCATCGACGTGGTCCGCAATGCCGGTGGCAGGGTTTGCCTGTTCAGGACCCCCCTTTCCTCCATGCAAGCCGCTCCGCTTGAAACGCAGATCCGTCGAAAGGACAAGGAGTCGTTTCTCGTCGAATTGGCCCAATGGAACATTCCATTGCTGGATTCGACGATCGCCACGACGGATTCCGACTTTCCCGATTGCTGGCATCTCAGGCGAAGCCGCGCCCCGGAGTTTTCAAGGCACCTCGCGTCCATGCTCCTGCGCTCCGGCATGTTCTGATTCCACGGACGCCGCGGGAGTCCTTTCCCCTGGTGGCGGGATGCCGCCGCGGCATGCAGGCGGGCGCGCAGATCTTGACGGAACGCAAATCCCGCCACGTCCGCCGTTCCATCTTGTTGGGGCGTGGAGGGCGGTAGCCCTCCACGAAGGCGCGGGGTCCAGGGGAGAAGGCCTGGGTTCTCCCCTGGCCGGGGACTGGGGCCGGGGAGGTCCCAGAGAAGGCCCGCGCCTGCCAAGGCGCAATAAACCGGGGTCCGGGCACAGCCCGGAGAGAGGGGTGGCCAAGCCATTCCGCGTAGCGGAAGGCGGAGGCCCGGGGGGAGCCCTCCACCCGATTGGTACCTTGCTCCCCCATGTCCGATTTTCCGATCGTCCACCTGCTCACCCACATGAGCTCCGAGGGCTACGGGATCCTCGCCCTGCTCGCGGTCCTGTCCGTCCTGTCCCTGGCCGTCATCCTCCAGAAATGGACCGAGCTCTCCCGAAGGGATGCATCCGACGCCAAGTTCGAGGACCTGTTCGGGAAGGTGAAGGGCTTCGGGGACCTGCCCGTGGCCGTCTCCCGCTCCAGGGGCGCGGGGCTTCGGTCCATCGCCGAGGCTGCCCTTTCCGAGGAGGAGACCTTTCCTACGGAAGATCCCGCCGGGCGCTCGGAGTCCACGCGCGTTTCGCTGGTCCGCGAGACCTGCGAACGGGAGGCGGAGTTGCAATCCTCCGTTTTGGAGAAACGGCTGTCCTGGCTGGTGGTGGCGGCGGGGTCGGGGCCGTTCCTGGGGCTGTTGGGAACGGTCCTGGGCATCATGGACGCCTTCTTCCGAATCGGCAACCAGGCTTCCGCCGGACTCAACGTGGTGGCCCCGGGCATCGCCGAAGCCCTGATGACCACCGCCGTCGGACTGCTGGTGGCACTTCCCGCCGCTGCCGCCCACCAGCTATTGGCCGCACGCCTTCGCGGGGTGGAGACCCGCGACGCCGCATTCGCCTCCCGGGTCGTCAACCTCTATCGCCGCGAGTTCCTCTCCGGGTCCCGCTGATGCGCCGCCGCAAAGCTCCGCTCCCCCAGCCGGACCTGAACCTCACCAACCTGATGGACATCGTCCTTTGCATCCTGGTGGTGTTCATGATCACGGCCCCGCTGATGACCCAGGGGGTGAAGGTCGAGCTGCCGAAATCCGATTCCCCTCCGGTCGACGAGAAGAATTCCGTCACCGTCTCCTTCGATGCGCACCAACGGGTGTACGTGGACGGGGAGGAGACCTCCCTGGACGATTTTCCCGACGACTTTTCCCGTGCCTGGGGCGGGGATGTCGGGAAAGCGGTGCTGATCCAGGGGGATCGCTCGGTGCCCTACGGACTGGTGCTGGAGACCGTGGGGGAGATCCGCAAGGCGGGGGCGACCAAGATCGGATTCCTCACCGACCCGCCCGCCCGCAAATGAGGATTTCGCGCCTCCGCATGGGGATCGGCGGATGACGCGTTCCGGCAGATTCGACGCCTTCGTCTGGATCTCGACCGGCCTGCACGTGCTGGTGATCGCCGCGCTCCTCGCCTTGGCCCTGGCCATGCCGCACCCGAAGCCCCCCGAGGCCGTTTTCGAGTTGGTGGGAATTCCCCCGAAGGGGAACGGCGGCGGGGAACAGGTGCATCCGACCCCGCCCTCACCCGCTCCCCCTGCGCAACCGCAGTCCTCGCCGACGCCCGCTCCCGAAACGCCCAAGCCGATCCCGCCCTCGCCGTCGAAACCGATCCCGGCCCCGCCCCGGAAACAAGAACCGTCCGATTTCACCACCAAGCCGACTCCGCTTCCGACCTCCAAAATTTCCTCCAAGCCGTCGTCCAAGGCCTCTCCGTCCAAAGCCGCGTCGGAATCCGGCAAACCATCCTCCACCACCGCCCCCACCTCCGGACCCCATACCGGCACGCCGGGAAAAGCCGACGGAGACACTTTGTCCGCCAATTCCGGACAGGGTTTGCCCGGTCCCATGGCCCTTTGGCTCTCGCGGGTGAAGTACCTCGTGGAACGGAACTGGCGCGCGCCCGACGGGCTTTCAGGCGTCTCGGCCATGCCGGAAGTCGTCTTCCAGGTGGAGAGGGACGGGCTTCCCTCCATGGTCAAGTTGAAGACGAAATCGGGCAATCGAACCCTGGACCTGCTGGCCTTGCGGGCCGTGCAATCGGTGGAATCCTTCCCTCCCGTGCCGGATGTCTGGCCGGAGGATCGCGTGGTGGTTCGCTATGTTCTCCTCTATGCGTCTCCCTAGTCCATCGTTCGAGTCGATCCTGCCGGTCATCCTGTTGCTGGGCGCCGCCGCGGGCGTTCGTGCCCAGGAGGACTTCGTCCTCCGGTCGGATGCCGTCCAGACCTCCGTTTCCGTGGCGGTGCTGCCCTTCTCGGGCGTGGACACGGTCCCGGAATACAAGGACCAGGCACGGCCCGAGGCCGTGATCCGATCCGACCTGGTCTTTTCCGGTCGGTTCAAGGTCTTCCAGTCTCCAAGCGGCACATGGGATTCGGCCTACTTCGCGAAATCCGGGATCGCGGCCGTGGTGACAGGAACCGTCGGGAAGGGGACGTCGCCCGGTGAGGTCGAAATCCATTTCCAGCTCCTGGACGCCCAGAGCCGCGACAAGATGAGCGAACAGACCTACACCGGTCTCAAACCCGAACTCCGCCGGTTGGCCCACCACTTTTCCGACGACGCGGTGTTCCAGATCTTCGGGGAGCGGGGGATCGCCACCACGAGGATCGCCTTCGTCCTGGGCAAGAATGGACACAAGGAAATCTGGACCATGGACTACGACGGGTTCGACGCCGCCCCCTGGACCCGCAACGGAAGCATCAATCTGAGTCCCGTGTGGGACCGCGACGGGGGTCTGGTCTGGTCTTCCTACCTGGGGGGAGGGGGAGCCCATCTGTGGCGACAGGTTCCGGGGAAGAAACCCGCCCGATTCCTTCCCTCGGTTCCGGGGATGCAGATCTCGGCATCGCCCAGCCCCATCGACGGGGAAATCGCTTTGGCCGTCGCCCTTGGAGGGCAAACCGAGATCTTCCGCGCCTACCCGGACGGCAAACCGGTGCGCCTCACCTACAACCCCGCGATCGACGTGAGTCCTTCGTGGTCGCCCAACGGCTGGGAGATCGCCTTCACCTCCGACCGAAGCGGTTTCCCGCAGGTCTACGTGATGGACAAGGACGGTTCCGATCTGCGTCGGGTCACGTGGGTGGGCGGATACAACGACCAAGCCGCCTGGTGCCCCACCGGCAACCTCATCGCCTTCGCCCGAATGGCCGGAGAATTCCAGCTCCTGACCATTTCCCCCGAAGGGACCGACGAAAAATGGCTTGGCCAAGGCGAACAGCCCAAATGGTCCCCCGACGGAAGACATCTCGTCTACATCCGGCGAAACGACGGCCGTTCGGACCTTTGGACCTGCGACGCCGACGGCACCAACGCCCACCAGATCACCTACTTCGGGGACGCCTCCGAGCCGGCTTGGTCGCGTTAGACGCCTTCCTCTGGCGGGGGAGGGGTGTCCAATTTCCACCGGAGCTTGTATTCTTCCATCCAAAGAATGGGTCGTATCGTCTTTCACCTGATGGCGAACGACCGTTCCAGAAGGAGAGAATCCATGAACCGCAGATACGCTCTTGCCTTGACTTCGCTCAGTGCCGCGCTGCTGTTGAATGCATGCGCCAAGAAGGAGGTCGTCGCACCCCCGCCGCCGCCGCCCCCGCCCCCGCCCGCGGTCGTCGCGCCGCCCCCCCCGCCGCCGCCGCCCCCGCCGCCGCCCGTGGACACGGCCGCCGAGCGCCGCACGCGTCTGCAGGGTCTGATGAACGAGGCGTTGAAGCCCATCTACTTCGACTTCAACGAGTCGACCATCAAGCCGGAAGGGAAGGACATCCTCACCAAGGTGGGAGACCTGCTCAAGCAGTATCCCGAGCTGTCCGTCACCCTCGAAGGCAACGCGGACGAGCGTGGCTCCACCGAGTACAACCTGGCGCTTGGCAATCGGCGCGCGGATGCCGCCGAGAAGTGGCTTGAAACCTACGGTGTTGCCGCCAGCCAGCTCAAGACCATCTCCTACGGCAAGGAGAAGGCCAGCCATGGCGACGATGACGGGACCTGGTCCAAGGATCGCCGGGACGACATCCCCGGAGAAATCCACTGATCTCCATCCGCGGGACCGTTTTTTGGAGCACCCTGCCGATGATCCTCGGCGGGTGCGCCCAGATCGATCTGTTGCAGACCGAGGTGCAGGCGAACCGCGGGGAAACGGCGTTGGTGGGCCGCAAGATCGATTCGGCGCGGGCCGAGATCCAAGCGGTGAACCAGCGCCTTTCCGACGTGGGCCTGAAATCGGGCGACGAGGTCAGCCGCACGCGCGCCGATCTCCAGTCCGCCATCGCCCAGCTCACCGCGGAAATGCAGAAGATCGAGGCACAGCTGGAAAACAACCAGTTGCGGATGAACGAATTGAATCTTCAAATCGGAAAGTTGCGCTCCAGGCCCGGTGGGAAGGCTTCGGACACGGGCAAGGCCGCTTCCGGGGCGAGCCCGCTGGTGGCCGCTCTCCAAGCGGCCCAGGATGATTTCTCGCAAGGCAGGTACGATCTCGCCTATCGGGGCTTTGCCGATGTGGCCGGTCGCGACTCCTCGGGAACCATCGCTCCGCAAGCCATCCTCAGCATGGGAGAATGCCGCTTCGCCCAGTCCAACTGGGACGAAGCGCGCATGCTCTACCAGCGTGTGGTGCGCGAGTACCCCCAGGATCCCGCGCGATGCGCGGCATTCTTCAAGTTGGGCTTGACCTTCGAGCACCAGGGATCGATTCCGGATCGGGATGCCGCCTGGGGCAAATTGCAGAAGGCGTGCCCCGGATCCAACGAGGCTCAACGGGCCTCGGACCTGCAGACGATCAAGTAATCGGCGTCGCTTGAAATCGATGGGCCGGTCGGATCGCTCCGATCGGCCCTTTTCGTTTCAGCGAGCTTGCCCTACTTCCTCAGCAGGACGTAGACCGTGACTCCGGCGATGGCGGTGGTCAGCAACAGGTTCAGTCCGGAGATGACGTCCTTGGCCGTGGTGGGTTCGGGCGGGACCTTGAAGGGGACGATCACCTCGGAACCTGGATTGGGGCGGTCCGAGATGCCGATCGCCCTCGTCTGGACCGAACCGTCGGCGTAACGCACGTAGACCTTGTCTTCGTCGGCGCTGTCGGAGAAGCCGCCAGCCTGTTCCACGTACCAGCTCCACTTCTTGCCTTCGCGCCAAACAATGTTCGAGGGGCTGTTGACTCTCCCATGCACGGCGACGGTCGCCGGTCGCATGGGCACATAGATGGAGTCGCCGCTGCGCAGCGGCAGGTCGTCGTAGCCACCGCTCTCCTGGAGTGCCTTGGAGAAGTCGATCTGGATGCGACCTGTCACCGCATCGCCTCGGATCAGTCTGGCTCCGGCCAAGTAGGCGTCCGGTTGCAGGCCACCCAGGCGCGTCCAAAGGGAGGACAGCCGCTCTCCCGAATGCAGCAAGGCGTACCTCCCAGGTCGGCCGATCCAACCTCCGACTCCGACCATCTCGAGAGTGTCGGTCTTTGGATCGAGGGGGACCGCGACATGGGATCTCGAGGGAACGGGATGATCCCCGGAAGCCTCCGCGAGGCTGGAATCCAAGGACAGGACTTCCACTCGGGATTCGGATTCTCCGGGAATGGGTGTTTCCAGCCGGATGTGGGACCAATCGGCACCCCACTGGAAACCACCCGCTTTGAGGATCAGATCCTTGACGGTCATCCCCTCCTCGCGCCGGTAGAAGCCTGGTCTGTGCACAGCACCGGAGATCCGCACGGAGTCCTTGTTCACGATCTGGGTGATGTCGTAGACCCAGAGGCTGTCCTCGGCAGCGACCTCCAAGGAGGCCGCGGTTTCCAGGGAGAAGCGCAACTGTTCGCGGCTGCCATCGTTCAACCGGCGGGAGAGCAACACGCGGCCGGTGTAGGCGTCCTGGCCTGGCCCTCCAGCCACCTGGAGAAAATCGGCGGCGCTCTTTCCCATGGATATGGGAAAGATTCCAGGAAATCGAACTTGTCCACCTACCGCCACTGTGGCCGCGGATGGATCCTTTCCGTGCGCGACGAAGACGGTGTCGCCGTCGTGGAGAGGGGCGGGAGCCCCGGCGAGGATTTCCTTGGGAGTCGGCAACGTGACGGCATCGATGCGCCCATTCTGGAAGATGCGCAGCGCCGTCACGGCGGTGCTTGCCGCCGTGGGAAGAAGTCCCCCCGCGTATTCCAGGAGGTCCTTGGCTCCTTCCCCACCCTTGAGCTCGTAGATGTCGGGTCGACCCACATCCCCTCGGATCGCGATCAGCGGCCCGTGGGGTGGGACGCGGACCACATCGCCATCCTGCAAAATGTCTCCGACCGGCTCCTCGCCGCGAAAGAAATAGTCGTACAGATCCACCACCAGGCGCTTCTTCCCCCGCACGATCTCGACTTCGCGTTCCGTTCCCAAGCTGGACGGCCCCTTGGCTTGGTAGAGGGAAGCGAATACGGAAGTGTTCCCGGAGAGCAGGTATCCCCCCTGGCGAACGACATCGCCCACCACGAACACCCGGATCTGCTTGAGCTTCCCCAGGGTGAGGTCCATGTTCACCCTGCCGGAGCCCATGCCCGAATAGATCCGCTGCAAACGCTGGCGCAGAAGGGTGGTCGCGGAGGCCACCGTCTGGCCGTTCAAGGAGACCACACCGATCCCTTCGATGCTGGTCTGGCCGTCTCGATCCAGCTCCAGCTGGTACCGGGCTTCCTTCTGGCCCCAGAGGGTCAGGATCAGCTCGTCGCCGGCTCCGAGCTGGTAGTCGGCACCCACGGCACCCACATGGGAGGCGAACATGCTGGGATCGGCGTCTCGGAAGACCGATTGCCCGTAGCGCTGCAGCCGGCGGCTCTTGTCCAGGGAATCCGCGACGAGAAGTCGTCGGCGGTGGTAGGGTCCCTCCCGAGCCTCGGAATCCCGGGAGGTCAGCGAGTCCAGCGTGTCCGACTCCACATCCCCTTCATGGGGAGAAACCTCCCCGCGGTGGTCGGCGACGTTGGTGGCGCCGTTGGGAACGGAGGACGCTCCGGAGGTGGTGGAGGAATGAACTCCGTTCTGTTGCGCCAAGGACTTGGCCTGGTCGGCGGTCATCCCCTCGGGAAGGGTGAATCCCGCGGGCAGATCCTGGGCGGCGGCGGTCCCCAGAAGCAGTGAAAGGAACCAAGTTGCTGCGTGGCGAGACGACATGAGCGCCTTTCTCGAATATGCAATGGCCGACTTGTTGGCGATGTCGGCGGAAAGAGGCGCCTAATCTAGATTACGCCATTACCCATGTCGGATATCTTGGCCACAACCGAAGTCGCAGCGGATCCATCCTGCGACCCGTCCCCGGTCGGTCCCTTCGTCCAGCCCCTCCTGGAGCCAGCCGAGGAGGAACTGCACTTGGAGGATCCCTCCATCCCGAGGCCCGACGACGAATTCCTGTTGGAGGCCGTCCTCTTCGCCTCCACCGAACTCGTGACGCTCCGGCACCTGCGCGAACTCGTCGACGCGGCCCTGTCGCAGACCCGGGTCCAAAAACTGGTGGGGTCCATCAATTCCCGTCTTCGTTCCGGCAACCATCCCTTCGAAGTGACCATGGCGGCGGGCGGATGGCGACTGCGCACGCGGGCCGACTACCATCCATGGCTGCGCGGCCTGTTCAAGGACGTCCAGAATCGCCGGCTCTCGCAGGCGGTGTTGGAAACCTTGGCCGTCGTGGCCTACAAGCAGCCCATCACCAAGGCCGAGATCGAAGCGGTTCGGGGCGTGAGCGCCGACGGCGCCTTGAAGAAACTCCTGGAAAAGCGGTTGGTGACGGTTTCCGGGCGCACCGACACGCCGGGAAGGCCGCTCACCTACGGGACCACCCGCGAATTCCTGGAATATTTCGGGATCAGCCGGATTCCCGACGACCTGCCACGCCTCGCGGAATTCGAGGAATTGGTCCAGTCCAGGGCGCTGCTTCCCCAGGTGGCGCCCGGCGGACTCCTCCTGCAAGCCGACCAGATCGACGAATGAATCCGGATGCCGGGCCGGGGATTTGGAAGGGGTGCCCCTTCGCGCCGGGGCAAAAGCCTCTGCGCTCCTAGTTCGACGGCCAGAGCCTCCCCAACGACGGGAGGTCCAAGGAAGCCGCGACCATCACCCACGCCTCCACGATTTCCGTCAGGGCTCCGAGCGTCCCGCCGGTCATCCCCCCCAACAGCGTGCGGATCCGGATGGTGAGCGCGACGAACAGAACGATCCATCCGACGATCGCGACCAGGGCGCGTTCGGGACCCAATTGCCAAAGCAAGGGAAGCGGCGCCAGGGCAGCGACGATCCGCATCCAGACGCGGCTTGGGCCGAACGCCGTCACCGCGATGCCCTCGCTCTTCGCGTAGGGCGAGACGCAGGTGGCCAGCACCTGCGTGCATCTTCCCAGGAGCGGCGCGCAGAAAAGCGCAGCTGCGGCCCTTTCCATGGGCAGGTTGTCCAGCGCCACCACCTTGGTGGCCAAAAGCGAAAACACCGCCGTCATCCCCAGCGGCCCGATGTGGGGAGTGGACAGGATCTCGTGCATGTGGGTGCGGGAACGCCAGGAAAGAAGGGCTTCCGAAGTGTTCGCCAGACCGTCGATGTGCATGCCGCCGGTGATCCATGTCCAGGCCAGGACCGTGGCGAGCGCAGCCACCGAACGTGGAGCGATCTGGAAGCTTCCCCACCAGACCAGGCAAAGGAAGCCCCCGATGAACAAACCGACAACGGGAAACCAAAGCACGGCCCGCCCCAACTCGAACTGCCTCTTGCGGGGTGGCCGCAGGATGGTGAGGTAGGCCAGTGCGGTGGGAAGGCTCATCCCTTTCTCAGAGCCTCCACGGCCTGCTTGATGCGCTCGGCCTCCGACTTGCGGCAAACCAGCGTGGCATCGGGCGTGACGACCACGATCAGATCGTCCACTCCGATGCACACCACCTTGTGGCCGGGGCGTTCGGACACCACGATGTTCCGTGATGCGTCTATCGGGAGCAGATCGGTCTGGGTCCAATTTCCCGCCTCGTCGCGAGGTAGGACCTGTTCCAGGGCGACCCAGCCGCCCACGTCGTTCCACTCGAAATCGGCCACGGCACACCGGACGTCCGATGCGTTTTCCATGACCCCGAAGTCGATGCTCACCTTGGGGAGAGGCTCGAAGGCCTGGCGCAAGGCTTCTTCGAAGCCTGGAGTCCCCCATGCCTGGGCGGCCTTGGCCATGGCGGCGTGGTGCTTCGGGAGTTGGGCGAGAAGCTCCCTTTGGATGTCCGAGGTGCGCCAGACGAACATCCCGGAATTCCAAAGATGGCGTCCGGAAGCCAGGAACGCCTGGGCAGTGGGCAGGTCGGGCTTTTCCCGGAAAGCGACCAGTTTGTGGAAGGAGGCGCCACGGCGTTCCCCGAGCTTTTCACCCACCTCCATGTACCCGTAACCGGTGGCCGCGCTGCGCGGATGGATCCCGAAGGTGTAAAGACCGCCTTCGGCGAACGCGGTTTCCGCGGTTGCGAACAGCACCTCGCGAAAGCGCTCCGGTGGCTCGATGGTGTGGTCGGCGGCCAGGATGGCGAGAACCGCTCCCGGCCATTTCCTCTCCACCAACGCAGCTGCCAAGGCCACGGCTCCCGAAGTGTCTCGAGGCATGGGCTCGCCGATGATGTTTTCCGGAGGAAGATCCGGAAGCTGCTCCCGGGCCAACCCGGCGAAGCGGGCGTTGGTGAGCACGAGGATGCGTTGGGGAGCGATGCCCTCCAGACGGTCCCGCGTGAGCTGCAACATGGTGCGTGAACCGGTGAGATTCAGGAACTGTTTGGGCCGTTCTTCCCGACTCATGGGCCAAAAGCGGGTACCCGAACCTCCCGCCATGATGGCGACCACCAGATTTTGTGCGGATTCCACGCGAACATTCCTTTTGGGAGGAGCGATTGGGAAGCATTCCAATGTACTCACCACCTTCGGGGAATGGGCGATTCCGCGGTCGCCTTCGGTACCCCCGACCACCGTTCTGGATTGGCGGGGAAACCCGCTCCCGCCGGAACCGAACCACCCGATTTTTTGCCGCATATGATCTATGTTCGGCCAATCGACTGGCATTTGCCCGCATTGGCTCCGAAATTGATTCCTTCTCCCACAAACCGGGCCGGGTGGCTCGGCCGACCAGCGAAGGAACCTCCCATGATTTCCACCATCCTCTCCTGCCTCCTGCCCCTCGCCTCGGGCATCGATGCGGACTTCTCCGTGAATGTCAAGGTGGCACCGGGAGTCAGCATCAACCTGCACTCCCCCGGCTACTACGACCAACGGGAAAGGGATCGCCAAGCGAGACTGGAGCAGATCCAGGCGGATCGGGAGGACGAGCGCAGGCGCGAAGCCGCCTTGGATCGGGAGAAGCCTCGCGAACAAGGCGGAGTGTACCTGTGGCGCGACACCCCCGAGTCCCGCGAACGCCAGCGCGAGGAACTCCGAGAAGAAGAACGCCGCAACGAAGAGGCGCGCATCGCCCAGGAGCGACTCTTGCGGGAGGAAGACGCGCGCGACGAGCAGGAACGGCAATGGGCCTTGCAGCACGAGCGCGAAGACCGGCTTCGGGCGCGGGGCCAGCGCGAGGAAGACCAGCGATTCCAGAGAGAGGACAATCTTCCCCGCGAGGAAGAGAACCACGGCGTGACACGCTCCATCGACGAATGATGCGCCTCCCGATTAGGTACCTTGGGACCTGACTCCGGGATCGCTCCGTCTCCGGTGTCGGAGTGATTCGGGGGTGTGTTCCATTCGATCGATCCGCCGTAATGCTTGCGCGCTTGCCCTGTTCTCGTCGTTTCCGGCGCATCTCGTCCTGGCCATGTCGCTCCGCGGTGTCACGGAGTACAGACGCGGGGATTTCCAGCACGCCAGTTCGGATCTCCAAGCGGAAGCGGAGCGGGGCAATGCCGAAGCGCAGGCCTATTTGGGCTTCATGTTCGACCTCGGGCAATACGTGGGTCAGGACTTCGCACAGGCCGTGATCTGGTTGCGTCGCGGAGCCGAGCAGGGAAACGCCCTGGCCCAGACCGGATTGGGTCAGATGTACCAGTCCGGACAGGGGGTGCCCCAGGATTACGGGACCGCCGCGCATTGGTTCCGGAAGGCGGCGGAGCAGGGGGACGCCCACGCGCAGTTCCAATTGGGGGAGATGTTCAGCGTGGGCGATGGCGTTTCCCTGGATCGTCGGGAGGCGGCCAAGTGGTACCTGCGAAGCGCGGCACAGGGAAACGACCTCGCCGAGCTCCGGTTGGGGTGGATCTACGACATCGGCATCGGGGTGGACCCGGACCCTCCCGAAGCGGCCAAGTGGTACCGCCTGAGCGCCAAGGGGAACAACGCCCAGGCGCAGTGCCGACTCGGACGGATGCTCGAGGAGGGGCGGGGTCTGCCCCGCGACCTGCATGCGGCCATCTCGTGGTATCGTCGCGCCGCTGACCAGGGGAACACGGAGGCCCTTTGGCGCCTGGGAACCATGTACAGGGACGGCGACGGCGTCCCCGAGGACAGATCGGTGGCCATCGCGCTGTATCGGTTGTCCGCGGGGATGGACCAGGAGGGCCATGGCTGGGCCCGTCCCCTGATGGACACGCTGTTCCGGCACCTGACCATGCCCGAATTCGACGCTGGACAAAATCTGGTCAACCGCATCGCGCGGGGAGGAGCCCCTCTCACCGCCATGGTGGACGCCTTCGAGTTCCACCAGGCCCTGGATTCCACGGTGTTCCCGGTCTACCGCAACCCCTGCGATTTCCTGGGATTCCCCTGAGGGACCCTGAGCCGCGGGACTCTCAGAGCAGCAGGAGCGTCGGATTCTCCAAGAGGTTCTTGACAGCCACCAGGTACCTGGCGCCATCCGACCCATCCACCGCGCGGTGGTCGCCGGAGAGCGTGAGGGCCAGGACGTTTCCCGCCACGATCGCGCCCTGCGCGTCGACGACGGGCTTCTTCAGGATCGCGCCCACGGCCAGGATCACCGCCTGGGGTGGATTGACGATCGCCTGGAAATGGCTCACCCCGAACATTCCGAGGTTGGTGACCGTCAGGGTCCCGCCGGTGAATTCCTCCGGCTTGAGCCCCTTCTCCTTGGCGCGTCTTCCCAGCTCCTTGGCCTCGGCGGCCAACTGCCGGAGCGGCTTGATGTCGGCGTCCCGGATGGTGGGGGTGATGAGGCCGGTGGGAAGCGACACCGCGAAGGCCAAGTGCACCGCGGCGAACCTCGTGATGGCTTCGTCGCCCCAGGCGCTGTTGACCTCGGGAACCTCCACGGCCCCCAAGGCGGCAGCCTTCAGGACCAGATCGTTGACGGAAATCTTCAGGGAATCCCCCACGGCGGCCAGGCCCTTGTTCAATCCCTCGCGGAAGGCCATGAGCGGGCCGGCGTCCAGTTCGATGGTGGTGTAGAAATGGGGGACGGTCGCCTTGCTCTCCGCCAGCCTGCGCGCGATGGTCTTGCGCATCCCGGTGAGAGGGATCCTTTCGTCGGCGCCGCGCGGCACGGAAACCGACATCTGCGAAAGGCCGCCCTCGACGGGTGCCAACGGGGCGCGGCGACCCTTGCCGTCCAGGGCATCCTGGATGTCCTGGGCCACGATGCGGTCCCCGGGTCCAGTGCCCTTGACCTGGTACAGCGAGATCCCCTTCTCGGCGGCGAGCTTGCGCGCGAGCGGAGAGGCGCGAAGTCTGGAGCCCAGTTCACCTTCTCCGCGAGCCGGATCCGTGCCCTGGCCCTCGATCACGGCACCCCGGGCGGCGTTCCTGAACTCGGTGGCCACGACGGGTTGGGCGGGGGTGGTCGGAGCGGATGGCTCCGAAGGACCCGGCGCAGGAGCGCGCTTTTCATGGTGCGTCCTCTCCGCGGTCTCGGCCTTGACGATGGCGGCCTGGACGGACGTGTCCGTGGCGGCCTGGGCAAGCAGCGACGAGATGTCCTCGCCGGGCTTTCCCACGATGCAGATGGGCCCACCCACCGGCACCACGCCGCCCGCGGCCACGGTCTGCCTGAGGATCACCCCCTCCTCGAAGCATTCGACCTCCTGGGTGGCCTTGTCGGTCTCGATCTCGGCGACCAGGTCGCCGTTCTTCACCCTGTCGCCCTCCTTCTTGAGCCACTTGGTGAGGGTTCCCTCCGTCATGGAGTCGGACATCCGGGGCATCAGGATCGCGTTGGCCATCAGCCGATCACCTCTTTTACGGCCTCGATGATCCGGGCCACGTTGGGGATGCAGTCGTCCTCCAGCGCACTGGAGAACGGCATGGGGGCTTCCACCGAGGTCACCCGCAAGATGGGCGCGTCCAGGTGGTCGAAGCAGGCGCGTTGAACCTCCGCGGCCACTTGGGAACTGACGCCGCAAAAGGGCTTGGTCTCGTCCACGCACACCAGTTTGTGGGTCTTGCGAACGCTGGCGAAGACCGTGGGCCAATCCAGCGGTTTGATGGAGCGCAGGTCGATGATCTCGGCCCTTATCCCCATCTTCAGGAGCTCCTGGTTGGCTTCCAGGACGGTCCAGGCGGACCTCCCGTGGGTGACGATGGTCAGGTCCACCCCGTCCTGCAGGATGTTGGCCTTGCCGATGGGAGTGAGGTACTCACCGTCGGGAACTTCCGATTCGCGCCCGTAGAGGGCTTCGTTCTCGATCACAAGCACGGGGTTGTCGTCCCGGATCGCCGACTTCAACAGGCCTTTGGCGTCGGCGGCGAACGCGGGCACGACCACCTTCAAGCCGGGAAACGTCGCGTAGATGTTCTCCGGGGCGTGGCTGTGGGTGGCCCCGATCTGGTGCCCGCCACCGGAGTTTCCGCGAAAGACGATCGGGATCTTCACCTGCCCCCCGGACATGTACCGGATCTGGGCGGCGTTGTTCACGATCTGGTCGAAGGCGACGAAGGAGAAGGAGAACGTCATGAATTCTGCGATGGGCCGCAGACCGTACATCGCGGCCCCGATGCACAGGCCCGAGAAGCCCGCCTCCGAGATGGGGGAGTCGATGACGCGATCCGGCCCGAAGCGATCGAGCAGGCCCTTCGAGCACTTGTAGGCCCCGTTGTACTGGGCGACCTCCTCGCCGGTGAGGAACACGCGGCTGTCGCGCTCCATCTCCTCGGCCATGGCGTCCCTCACGGCGTCCCTGTATGCGATCTTGGCCACTTCGCTCTCCTCAGGCGTAGATGTCGGTGTAGATCTCGGACAACTGGGGGAACGGGGAGGCCAGGGCCCACTCGTGGGCTTCCACGATCTCCCTGCGGGCCTTCTCCTCCAGCGCCTCGAGATCCTTCTCGGCGGTCCCTTCTGACAGGATCCGTCCCCGCATGATCTCTATGGGATCGTGCTTGCGGTATTCCTCCACCTCGTCCTTGGTCCGGTACGCCCCCGGGTCGGACATCGAATGGCCGCGGTAGCGGTAGGTCATCAGTTCCAGGATGGCCGGCAGGTTCTCGCGACGGGCCCTCTCGGCGACCTTCCAGGCGATTTCGCGCACCGCGTCGAAATCCTGGGCCTGGGCGCGCACGCCCAGCATCCCGTAGCCCGCGGCCCTCTTGTAGAGCTCCACCGGCGCCGCGTGGCGCTCGACCGAGGTGCCCATGGAGTACATGTTGTTCTCGATCACGTAGACGACGGGAATCTTCCAGAGCTGGGCCAGGTTCAGCGCCTCGTGGAAGCCGCCCTGGTTCACCGCGCCGTCTCCCATGTAGCAGAAGCAGACCTTCTTCTCGCCCAGGTACTTGGTCGCGAAGGCGAGCCCCAGGCCCAGCGGGGACTGCGCGCCCACGATGCCGTGCCCCCCCCACATCTGCCGATCCACGTTGAAGAAGTGCATGGATCCGCCTTTGCCCTTGACGATCCCGGTGGCCCTGCCGTAGAGTTCCGCGAACCCGGGGCCGGGTTTGATCCCGCGCATGAGGCCGTGGGCGTGGTCGCGGTAGGCGGTGACAACGGGATCCGAATCCTCGATTCCGGCAAGGGTCCCGGCCGCCACGGCCTCCTGACCGTTGTAGAGATGACAGAATCCGCCAATGAGCCCCGTCTGGTAGCTCTGGTAGGCGCGTTCCTCGAACTTGCGCGTCAGGTACATCAACCGGTACCACTCCAACCGGCCCGACCGGGGAAGTTCCGGAACCGGGCCGTAGTCGGGCAACGGCTCGGTGGAAGTGGTCGCTTCGGCACCGGTCGGAAGAGGCGTCTTCTTGGTCGTGGCCATGGGTTGCTTTGGTCTCCTAGAATGAGATTCGATTGCAATATAGTAGAATTCATCCTCGGGCTGCCAACACCGAAAGCGCCAGGAAAGGCCTGTTCAAGGGCTCCGAAGCGGATTTCCGGATAGCGATATCGGGACGTTAGGACGTTTCTTGTCCCAACCGGAGACCCTCCAGCCTCGCCTCCAGATCCGACGGGGTTCCTTCGTTTGGAATGGAAACATCTGCGACGGAAAGGAGCAGGTCCTGGTCCTGGGCAACCATGCGCCGTCGCGCCAGTTCGAGGGTCATGCCCGGTCGACCGGCGAGCCGATCCAGCCGGATCGGATCCGAGCAGCGGATCCCGACGATGCGATCCAACGAAGAGGCCATCTCCGGCCAGCGGTGCAAAAGCGCCATCTCGAGGACCACCCCCGACGCGGATCCTCGCGCGAGCTCCACCGCCTGTCGGATCCGGGCGCGGGCGCGGGGGTGGACCATTGCGTCCAGGTCGGCGAGGGCACCCGGATCCGAGAAGACGACCGCACCGAGCGCGGACCGGTCCACGGATCCGTCCGCGCGGAGGATGCCGGACCCGAACCTCCGCGCCAGATCGCCCACCAGTTCGGAGCCGGGCGCGTAGAGCGCGTGGGCTTCCTCGTCGGCGTCGACCACCGTCCAGCCCCGGGACGCGAACCACCTCGCCGCCGTGCTCTTCCCGGAGGCGATGGCTCCGACGATCCCGATCGCGGCGGTCATCGCGGCTCTTCCTTGCGGAAGACCAGATGGATCCGCTCGGAACGCGACGTGGATTCCTCCAGATCGTCGTCCCAGGCTCCGACGCGCGCGAATCCCGCGCGGCTCGCGGCCTGGTCGTATTCGGAAAGGGACCAGATCCTCTGGCGGTGCTCCTCGCGCCGCAACCGGTAGGTCCCGTCCCGGGTCGGCTCGAAGAAGTGGAACCCGTTGAATTGGATCCGCGCGAACGGCTCGTACCAGGAATGCCTCACCACGTGGACGCCGTCCAGCTCCTCGTGGCTGGTGGCGTCCAGGAAGTGCCGACGCGAATTCGTGGCGGTGGTGACGTCGGCGAGGAGCGTCCCCCCGGGCACCAGGACCCGCGAGGCCTCGGAAAAGAACGCGCGCAGGTCGGGCAAGGTCAGGCAATAATTGACGGCATCGTAGAGGCACAGCGAAGCATCGAAGGACCCGTCGCGGAAAGGCAGCCCGCGGAAGTCGGCGGCAACCCGGCTCCCGATCCGGTCCTTTCCCCGCTCGAGCATCTCGGGCGAAAGGTCCGAGGCGACAATCCGCCGTTTCCCGCGCGAGAGATGCGGGGCCAGGCGGCAGGTGCCGGCCCCGGTTTCCAGGATGCGCGACGGGCTCGCGCCGTGCCGCTTCCAGATCCTTTCCACCAGCCGTGCCCACCCCGCGTGGTCCACGTGCTCCATCACCGCGTCATACCGGGCGGCCAGGGCCTGGTACGGACGCTCCATCAGGAACCGATGCGGCGCGCCAGCTCCTGCGGCGTCAGCCTGACGTCGACGGGGACCTGCTCCCTCCAGTGGCCCAGCCACGTGGACAATTTCCGGTTGGACAGCGTCTGCGCCGCGAGCTGCGACAGCCTGCTCCAGTCCTCGTCCGGCGTGAGCTTGCGGGACTCCAGGCGCTCCTCCACGCGGATCACCAGGAATCCGTCGGCGGTGGTCACCGGGGTTCCGGTCTTGCCGGTGGGGATGCTCGAGATCAGGTCCTTGAACTGGCCCTGCAGTTCGTTTTCCGGATACCAGCCCAGCGTGCCCCCGAACGAGGCCGAGGCCTTCTCCGCGCTGTACTGGCGCGCCAATGCGGCGAAATCCCCGCCGGCTTCCGCGACCCTGCGCAGCGAATCGGCGAGTTCCTTGGCCCGAGCCGTGTCGGTGGCGTCGGGGATCAGGCTGAACAGGATGTGTCGGGTGTGGAACTCCTGGTCGCGGCGCCCCACGAGCTCGATCACGTGCCAACCGAATCGGGACCGGACCGGCGACTGGGTGTAGCGCCCCACCTCCAGGGCCAGTGCGGCCCTCTCGTAGACGGGATCCAGCTCGCCTCGGCGCGTGAACCCGATGTCCCCTCCGCTGTCCTTGGAGCCTGGATCCTGGGAAAGTTCCCTGGCCAGCGTCGCGAAATCGGCCCCTTTGCGCAACCGTTCGATGGCGTCCAGCGCCTTGTGGTAGGCCACGCTGTCCCGTCCGGGGTCGGTGGTGATCTTGACCACGATCTGGGCGAGCTTCACCTGGTCGGGGAGCATGGGCATGGAGTCCTTGTACTCGTCGTAGAAGGAGAGAACCTCCTCGCGCACGGGATCGACCTTCCCGACGTACTTGTCGCGCAGCTTCTCCTTGAGCCCTTCTTCCTTGATCTCGCGGGCGAGGCGCAGACGGTACTGTCCCAGGGTGAGGCCTCCCTTCTGCTTCAGCATCTGCACGAGGGCGTCCATCCCGCCCGCCCTCTGGGTCATCTCCGAAAGCCGCTGCTCCACGCGCGAGTTGATTTCCGATTCCGGAACGTCCAAGGTCTCGGCCTTGGCGCGGATCAGCAGGATCTTGTCGTCGATCAACTGGTCCAGCACGCGCTTCGCCCGGTCCGGGGGAGCCAGCTTTCCGAGCCCGGGGTTGGCCTGGACTTGGTAGTGCAACGCCTCGGAAACGTCCGAAACCAGGATCGGCTGGTCGCCCACCAGGGCGGCGATGCCGTCGGAGGGAGGCAGTGGCGAGGACAGGAGCGAAGTCAGGAGCAAGGGGAGGATCATGGTCACTTCTTGGGTGCGGCGCTGTCGGTTCCCGGCAAGGCCTTGGAGACGATTTCCGTGCCGGATTGGCGTGCGAGTTGGGCCACCACCTCGTCGAGCCTACGCTTGCGCTCGAATTCGGTGAGGCGCAGGCGGATCAGGTCGACGACGTCGGGGAAGGGACGGACGGTGCCGGCCTGGACCCTGGAAACCACGAGGAACAGGGCCCATCCGTCGGAGACCTGGACGGGAGGGGAGATCATTCCTTCCTGGAGGGCGAAGAGGACTTCGGCCACGTTGGGAGGAAGCTCCGAGCGGCGCCAGAAGCGCTGCGCTTCCAGCGCCGAGGAAGGATCGGGATCCAGTCGCTGGACTTCGCTCGCGAACCCCACGGGAGTCAAGGCCTGGCGCATCGCCGCGGCCGTCGCCTGGTCGGGAAGGCGCAGGCGGCGGAAGGCCACCTCGGGCTCCTGGCGCAGGAATTCCTGCTGGTTGTCGTCGTAGTACTTGCGCAGCGCCGCCTCCGGCATCTCGGGGACGGTGTCCAGGATCCTGTCGACAAGGGCCTGGGCCAGGATGTCCTCGGTCCTCTCGTGGATCTGGCGCCGGACTTCGAGGTTGTCGTCGAGTCCCAGGCGCAACGCTTCCCGGGCCAGCAACCGGTTGCGGATCCAACGTCGGGCCATGTCCAGGTACACATCGCGACCCGCGTGACTGGACAATTCCGGCGGAACCATCGCCAAAAGCTGCTCCCGCGTCAGGGTTTCCTTCCCCACGCGTGCCACCACCGTGCCTTCGCTTCGCGTGCAGGAACTGATCGCGCCCGCAGCCAGCAGGGCCGCGATCCCGCCTAGAATCTTCCTCATCGTGGACGGGGAAGATAGGAAAGGGCCATCCGGGCCACGGTGTCCACCCAGTCCTCGCCGGTGTTGAGGCAGGGCACCAGGTGGAGAGTCCCCCCTTTGGACTCGAACGCCTTCGCCAGTCCGATCCCGATCTCCTCGAGGGTCTCCAGGCAATCGGCCACGAAGGAAGGGGTAGCGACCACCACGTCGGGAGTTCCGCTGGCGGCGAGTTCGCGAAGTGTGTCCGCGGTGGAGGGACCGATCCAGGCATCGCGGCCCAACCTGGACTGGAAGGAGATCTTCCAGCGATCGGTGGCCAGGTGCAGGCGCCTCGCGAGTTCCCTTGCGGTGGCATGGCATTGCGCCTTGTAGCAGCCGCGTCCAGCCCCATCGGGCCGCTCGCAGCAGCCTTCGCCCAGGCACGTTCCCGTGTGATCCGCCTTGCGGATCTGGCGCTCGGGAAGCCCGTGGAAGGAGAACACCACGGGGGCGGCGGGGAACGGCTCCAGCACGCGGCGGACCCGGTCGGCGACCGCGTCCAGGAAGCCCGGATGGTCGAAGAACGACCCGACCGGGACGATTTCTGGCACGACCTCCCGCCGGGATGCCAGCCGCCAGACCTCTTCGAGGGTGGAACCGACCGTGGCGGAAGCGTATTGGGGATAGAGCGGCAGGAGGACCACCCGGCGGCACCCGCCGGCCTGGAGGTCTTCCAGCGCACCCTGGAGGGAAGGCGTTCCGGTCCGCATGCCGGCGACCACCCTCCACTCGGGTCCGAGCCTCTCCCCCACCTTCGCGGCCAGGGCCAAGGTGTGGACCACCAGGGGCGAGCCCTCGGCGGTCCAGATCTTCGAATAGGCCTGGGCGCTGCGCCGGGATCGGAACGGCGCGATGATTCCGCGCACCAGCAGTTGGCGGGGAAGCCAAGGGATGTCCACCGCGCGGGGATCGGTCAGAAATCGACGCAGGTAGGAGGCCACTTCCCGGCGGCGGGGCGCGTCGGGCGAGCCCAGGTTGGAAAGCAGGAGTCCGGTCGGCGGCATGGACAGGGAATGGTACAAGCTTCGATGGATCCGAACCGCATCCGGGGATTCTAGGTTGGGAGCGATGCGCCGCTGGACGCTCGGAATCGCGATCGCCGGATTCGTCGTGGCCGTGCTCATGGTCATCACGCTGCTGGTGCTCTGGAACGTCTACATCGTCGGAGATTTCCGGACCATCAAGGAACTGAGCTACAACCTCGAGGCGGTGCGCTTCACCAGTGCCCACCACGACGGCTCCACACGCTGGCCCGTGCTGGCCCTGGGTTCGGGCTTCCTGGCGGTGATCCTGGTGGCCCTGTCCCTGTTCTTCACCTCCTACCTGGTCAATCGCCGCTACCGGTACCTGCAGACCGATTGGCTCAGCATGACCACCCACGAGCTGAAGCTGCCCACCGCCAACGTCCAGCTCTTCGCGCAGACCCTGCAGCGCCCGAATCTCTCCGAGGAGGATCGCGCCCGTTTCATCGCCCTGATCCTGCAGGAGACCCGGCGCCTGGACCAGTTGGTTTCCAGGATCCTGCAGGCCCGGCGCATCGAAGGCCGGATGCAGGAGATCCGACCCGAACGACTGGATCTGGGCAACTGGATCCAGGAATACGGGAGACGCCCCTCCAGCCCGGATTTCCGGTCGGGCGGCGGCCCCAGCGCGGTGGTGCGGATGGACCGGATCCTGATGGAATCGATCCTGGACAATCTCCTCCAGAACGCCACCAAGTACGGAGACGGCGCCGCTCCGGAACTGCGCACGTCCCGCCAGGCCAACTGGATTTCCGTCGAGGTCATCGACCGCGGATTGGGGATCCCCCACAAGTACCGGAAGAAGATATTCCAGCGGTTCTTCCGCGTCCCCGGTCGCGAGCACCGGCGGCGGACCGGGACCGGCTTGGGACTGTACATCGCGAACTCCTCCGTGCAGCTCCTGGGAGGTTCCATGGGCGTGAGGGACAACCCCGAAGGGAAGGGCAGCGTGTTCTGGTTCCGGCTTCCGGTGGCTTCGTGAGCGGCCACCGCCTCCTCCTCGTGGAGGACGACCTCCCCATGGCCCTCGGGCTCGAATTCAACCTGCTCCAGGAAGGATTCCTGGTCCGGCATTGCCAGGACGGCGAGTCGGGGCTCGACGCGGCCCGGGAGGGCGGCTTTTCGCTGATCGTGCTGGACATGCTCCTCCCCGGCATCTCCGGCCTGGACATGCTGGAGTCCCTGCGCCGTCGCGACGTGCGCACCCCGGTCCTGATCCTGTCCGCGACGGCAAGTTCCGACGCGATCGTGAAAGGACTCCAGATGGGTGCCGACGACTACATGACCAAGCCCTTCGACCTGGGCGTGCTCCTGGCCCGCATCCGCAGCCTGATCCGGTCCCGGGAATGGCTGACGGGAGCCGCGGGCACCTCCGTCGCGGAACGGGTGCGTCTGGGCGATCGCAGGATCGACTTCCGATCTTCCACGGTGGAAAGCCCCCGTGGCCTGGTCGACCTTTCCTTCAAGGAGGCCATGCTGCTCCGTCGGCTGGTGGAGGCCGCCGGCCGCGTCGTGACCCGCGACGAACTCCTGCGCGAGGTGTGGGGGTATTCCGATGGTGTCCAGACGAGGACCATCGACAATTTCGTGGTGGCGCTGCGCAAGAAGGTGGAGCCGGATCCGCGCCGGCCGCGCTACATCCAGACGGTGCCGGGAGAGGGTTACCGGTTCGTGGGCGACTGAAGTGGATGGAGACCGATCCCGTCCAGCAGGAGCTTCACGACCTCGCGGTACGCCTGCTCCGGCGCGATGCCCAGGCGCTGCACGGCGTGGGGGTTGAGGATGGCCTGCACGATCGCGAGGTAAACAGCGGACAGGAACCTCGGGTCGATGTCGGCTCGGAAGGCGCCGTCACGAATTCCCTGTTCGGCGAGCGAAGTGAAGCAGCGCTGCACCAGATCGGTGCGGAAATTGTCCAGGATCTGGAAGATCTCGGGATCGGCCGAACGCAGGTCTTCGACGAATCCCGGCCCGAACCGGCCGTACTGGCGGGCGGTGAATTCCACCACCGAGAGCCATTTGTCCCGGAAGGCGAGGTCGGTGCGGAACACCACCTGCTCCAGGCCCTTCTCGATCTCGGCCTGCAGTCCGGACAGGACTCCGCGGAGGAGATCCTTCTTGCTGGGGTATAGCTGGTAGATGGTCTTCTTGCTCATCCCCAAGGCGGACGCGATGGCGTCCATGGTGGTGCGCGAGTATCCATGCCGGAGGATCTCCTCCGCTGCCTTCGCGACGATTCTCTCGCGGGTTCGAATTCTGTCCAACGGGGAGCCTCCTTCCGTTCCGTCGTTCAGACTACGATACCGGACGCGCCGCACACAACAGTTTTTCGCATGGCGGGTCTGGAAACCGTGGCGCCGGGGTTCCTCAGGCGGAACGCAGGCGCAGGAGCCTCGAGATCTCCTCCACCACGCTTCCGTGGTCGTCGTGCCCGTTGTCGACCACGATCTGTGCCCAGGCCCGGTAGAGAGGATCCCGCTCGCGGAACAGTTCTTCCACCGACTGTCCGGGAGCCCGAACCACGCCGCGGGATTGGAGATTGGAGAGCCGTTTTTCCAGCGCCGACACCGAACACTCCAGATAGACGCAAATCCCGTGGGAGGAGAGATGGTCCATCGCCGGTCGCGAATACACGACCGATCCGCCGGTGGCTACCACCATGCGTCGGGGCCAAAACCCCAGCACCACGGACTCCTCCAGGGCCAGGAACCCCGGAATTCCATCCTGGTCCAGGATCTCCTGCAGTCCGCGCCCCGTCTCCGTCTGGATCAGAAGGTCGGTGTCCACGAATTCCTTGCGCAGTTCCTTTGCCAGGAGCACTCCCACGGTGCTCTTTCCGGAGCCCGGCATGCCGATGAGGATGATGGAATCCAATGGAATCCAAAACGATAGATCCAGCTCGACGTATCTTGGAGTCCATGCGTCGCGCACTTCTTTTCTCGCTGGGAATGGTCTGTTCCTCCCACGCCTTCCTGGGCGATTGGAAAATCTGGTCTTCCGCCCAGACGGCCCGCATGGCCGTCCTCCGTTCCGACGGCACCGTGTTGGCCGCCACCACCGGCGGGGTGGAGGAATGGGATCCCACCGCCAACAAGGGAACGATGTACTCGGGGTTGCAGGGGATTCCTTCCCTGGATGTCGCCTCGCTGGTCGCGAATTCCGGGGATAGCATCTGGGCCATCTGCACCGATGGCCACATCGCCGTCCTTCCGCCGGGAGATTTCTCCTGGGAACCGATGGGTACGTATCCGTCTTCTGGCTGGACCTTTTCTCCGGGTGCCGCCACCTTCTGGAAGGGGTACCTGGTGCTGGGAGGTCCCCAAGGATTGAGCCTGCTCCGTGTCTCCGACACCGACGCCGTGGACAACATCTCCACCTTTGGCGCCTATCGGGACACCGTGCTTGCGGTCATGGCCCAAAACGACACCCTTTGGGTCGCCCTCCCGGAGGGACTTGCCTACGCCACCGACCCCGTCTGGAACACGGATTCCGCTTCCACGCACATCGGAAGGGCGGGCTACTACCTCTCCGCCGACCGGTGGACCGTCCTGCCGAGCCCCACCCGCGGCGACTACACGCTCCTGCGGGATTCCACAGGCGTGCATTTGGGGACACTCGGGCAGCAGTGGAGCGATTACGCGAACGGTCTCAGCATCAACGGCAGCACCTTCTCGTGGAAGGGAGGTTCGGCGACGGTGCCGGGAGCCGTCCAGGCGATCTCCACTCCCAAGGGCTATTTCCTGTCCACATCCTCCATGGGGCTGGTCCAGCTCCAGAACGGAACCCTGACCGCGTTGCATCCGGACGGGACCTTGCCGGACAATCTTCCCTTCTCCGTGGCTGCCGGTCCAGGCCCCACGTTCTATCACCTGACCGGAGACGGTTCGAGCACCCGGGTATGGAGACTTCCGAGCGGAGCCAGCAAATGGATCTCCGATACCATCAAGGTCCCGTCCCCGGACAACGCAGGGACTGTCATTCGGCCATACTGGGATCTCTCCACCACGTTTTCCTATGGCGTCTGGCGAAAGGTGTTCGCCGTGGGTCCGCAAGGGGAGACGGTCGTTGGCTCTTGGGGCGACAACACTTCGCATGGTGGATACCTCATCTCCCCAGCTCCCGGTACTTGGTCGCTCTGGAATCGTCACGACGACACCTGTTTCATCGAATTCGACCATTCCGATTACCCCCTGTACGGAGTGGTCACGCTTGGTGTCCATGCCGCCACCTCCGGTGTATGGGCATCTACTCTCTTTCCGACAGGTGCGGGACCGCTGATCTACTTTCCGTCCGTCGGCAACAAAACACCGGTTTGCGTGGATCTGGATCCGACCTCTATCGTGGGCAGCGGAGGTGCGTTGAGAGTCAACGATCTCGACCAAGTCGGTACCGATCTTTGGCTGGCCACGTCCAGCGGTCTGGTGCAGCTCCAGAATGTGGCGCCATCCAATCCCCCACAAACTGTCAGCGGAGCGCAGCATTGGCCGGCCAATGTATCCGCCCCCCCTCTGTTCACACGACTCTCGACCTACCCTTTGGGTGGAAGGACCTGGATTGTTGCCGCTGGATCCGGTGAACTTGGCATCTTCCCCGCCGACCCTTCCTCGACGGATACCATCGTCCGGGCTCCTGGAGCCAACCAGAACTACACCGCGTTGGCGGTGGATGCCCAGGGACAGATCTGGGCTGCCGGCGGGAGCGGGATCGACATCTATTCGCTGCAGATGGATTCCACCACGCCGGTCTTCCAATTGCTTCATTCGGTGACCACACGCGATGGCCTCCCGGACGACGCCATTCGGGACTTGGCTCTGGATTCCGCCTCCGGTAGAGCGGTGATCGCCACCGCATCCGGTCTGTCCATCTGGACGTCCCCCTACCGTCCTGTACCCGTACGGCTTTCCAAGTCGACCATCAAGGTCTATCCAAACCCGGTGCGGCTTCGCCAGAATCAGACCCTTTTCGTGGACGGAGCCACTGCGAACGCCAATTTCGACCTGGTGGCCGCCGATGGGACCCTGGTGCTTCATGTGGATCACAGCAAATCGACGGACGGACTGTTCCAGATCCAGCTCCCTGCCACCTCGAAACTCCGTCCCGGCGTGTACTACTGGTCCCTGAAGGATTCTCGGAATTCCGCCCATGGGCCTTTGCTCGTGGGGGAATAGAGTCCCCGGGGGGCACCAAAAAGCCATCTTTCCGCAACGCTACAGCTGTGCGTCCCCAGAAAGCTTGGAGGTTGCTCGCGAAGCATGACGCTTTTCCGGTCGATGGAACGTGCATCCATCGCATCCGGGGAAGGATGCACGGGAATGGCGATGGCGACTTTGGCGCAAATACCGCAGGAAGCTGGTCTTCCCTTTCGGATCCCATGGAACGTCCGCGATCCCGACGCATGACGAATACCGCCCATCGCGATAGACCGTGGCCTCCCATCCGACGCGACGACACGGACTGGTCAACGCACCCCATGCACCTCCCACGAGGTATTTGAGGTACCCCCAAGGGTTCCGGTACAACCGCACCGTAGCCAGGAGGGAAAGGCATTTTTCCAGACGCAATGCGAAGGGATGGTCGAAGACGATCCGGCGGCGAAACAGCCGCCACTGCAGCCGGAGGAGTCGACGTCTCATCTCGGGGGTGTCTTCCGCAGACCCAAGCGTGGTGGGCACATCCGCGAAAGTCGCGAGGTGCTGGACGCGGAACGCATCGACACCGATCCCCTCGCAGAAGTTCGCGACCGTTTCAAGCTCCTCCTGGTTCTCCTTCATCAGGATCATGATCACGGTCACGCGGGGCCATTTCGCCTTGCCCCGCAGTTCCATGAATCGCTCGATGTTGTGGCGCGTGGTCTCCCAAACGGCACCAGGCCTCAGTCGAGCGTAGCGCTCGGCGTCCACCGAATCGACGGAGAAGAAGATCCGCGAGAGATTGGAGTCCAGGATCGCCTTGGCCTTGGCCTCGTTCAGCAGCGTGGCGTTGGTGACCATCTGCACGTCCAGATGGCGAAGATGCTTCCACGTCAAAGCCATGGTTCTCTCGAACGCCGGATGGAGCAGGGGTTCTCCGCCGCAGGAAAGGAACACGGACCACGCCTCGCGCCCCGCCACCCGGAACGCGGTTTCCAGATCCGGTTCGGGGAACGGAGCCCGATCGACATTTCCCGCATGCCCTGTTGAACAGAACTCGCAGCGCAGATTGCACCGCGTGTCCAGGTCGAGTCTGATTTGGACGGATGGCCAAGCCGCCCAGCGGCGAACCCTGTCTGCGAATGCGACCTTCTCCACCCTCCACTTCCTTTCCAGGTTTGCCTTTGACGAATTCCTGAACCGGTGTTCCAGGACTGGGGCTGGCATGGCAAGCGCTCTGTGAAAGGAAAATACGATGACTTCCGGGATGTCATGGTGATCCATTTTTCAGCGATGCGTTTGCACAATGCCACCGGGATGCGGTTGCTTGCCGCCTGGTTCGTCCTCCTGGAGCATTCCCCCCGGCTTTTGGGTCTGGAGGGAACCAAATGGGGTGGGTGGGGTTTGGCCATCTTCTTCTCTTTGAGCGGGTACATGATCTCGCAAAGCGCCAGACGGAGTCGCAACCCATGGGATTTCACGATGCGTCGAGCTCGGCGTCTTGGTCCCGCCTACATCGTCGCGGTGCTCGGGACAACTTTGATCGTCTGGCCGCTCTTTTCCCATCCCCCCGGATTCCACCTTGGCGGCGGAACCCTGCTTTCGGGGATGTACGGGATCTTGCGGTGGGAGTTTCCCGGCTTGTTTCTAACGCATATGCTCAGATCTGCCAACGGGTCGGTCTGGAGCCTCCCTTACGAGATCCTCATGTACGGCTTCCTTGGGGTGCTTTGGTTCGGCTGGCTGCGCCGAACACGACTCCACGGCGCAATCGTTCCCGCCACGATCTGGGGGATATCGACGATCCTGCTCCTGGGAGGGGACAGAATCCTTCCGGGTGGCGACTTCAAGCTGGGCGGCATTCGAGTCTATTACCTCGTCAATTTCCTGGCTCTGTTCGCGGGAGGGTGGACCCTCGCGGAATCGAATCCCTCCCAAAGGACCCTTCGGTGGATCCTGTTGGCGGTGTTCCTGCTTCGCCTAGCCCTTTTCGCCTTTCCCTACGAGCAGGACGCCGTGGACGCGATGCTCATTCCATTGGGCGTGGTCGCCATCGGTCACCTCCCCATTTCACCGAATCGATTCCTTCCGGACTGGTCCTACGGGTTCTACCTCTGGGCTTGGCCGGTCCAGCAGTGCCTGCTGGACCGATTCCCGCGGTGTTCCCCTGCCGAGCTCACCCTGGGGAGGCGACGGCGGTGACCTTGGTCTTGGCGGCCCTCTCCTGGCACTTCGTGGAACGGCCGATATTGCGGCCCGGAAGGAGTTGGTCGCGGCCTGTCTGGCCTCGCACGAAGAGAGCGTTCCAGCGATGAAGCGGACACTCGACTTCCCCGACTGGTGGCTCCCCGCATCGACCTGTTTCACCTTCGCCTTCGGGTTGAGCTTCGTCCAATGGTGGTCGTTCAACACCATGGTCGACGCCGCCTCCGCCATGCAGTCGTTCCACGCCATCCTCCAGCACGGGATGGGTGCTTCGAACTCCACGGAAACCGTGCCGGTCTTCGGGGTCCATCTCTGGTTCTTCCCGATGGTCGTGGTTCTTCCCTTCTTCGCCCTTTTTCCCATCTACCCAACCCTTGCGGCGGTTCAGGCCATGGTCTTGGCCATGTCGGTTCCGGCTGCGTATCGGTTGGCCATATCCACCGGCCTGTCGTCCCGAAATGCACGACGCTGGACCTGGTTCTGGGCACTGCACCCACTCGTGATCGGTCCGAACTGCGGGCTCGCCGAGGGGTATCAACCCTTGATCTTCGCCGTCACGCCCCTCCTCTGGTCCCTGCTCTTCGCGAGGGAAGCCAAATGGGGACGCTTCGGGCTGTGCCTGATCCTGGCACTCGCCAGTCGCGAAGATGTCGCCTTGACAACCCTGGGAATCGGGATTTGGGTCTTCTGGATCCTGGGACATCGCAGGATGGGCGCGGCGGTGATCGTTCTCTCCCTGGGTTGGGCGGTCCTCTCCACGTTCGTGATCCTGCCCCACCTCGTGGCGGGAACCTGGAACGTCTGGTCCAAGGCCTTCCCTGCCTCGCCAAATACCGGAAACACGGTGGGGGTATTGGCGCGCGGGCTGAAGAATTTCCTCCAGGTCGCCACCTTCGGGTACCTGGGGTTCGTCTACGTCGCGTGGGGGGGCTTCACGAAAAAATCAGCCCCCCTATTGGTTGCGGCGATCCCCCTGTGCCTCGTCCTCTTCCTGGTGCAGTCCTGGGCAACCCGAAGCCCCTTCCTGCATTACGCGGCGACCCTCGCCCCAATCTTCTTCTTGGCAGCCCTACTGGAGAGTGGTCCAAGCGGAAACCTCGGAACACGTTGGAAGCTGGGGTGGCTTTTCGCAGCGGTCTGCCTCGCGATCTGGCAGGGAAGGCTCCTCTACCACGGGCTCCACGGCGCGGACCGAAAATCCCTGGTCTGCCTGGAAGCGAAGATCCCCAGGGACAGGTCACTTGCGCTCTACAGTCCCCGGGGCGCGGCGCATTTCGCCTGGGGCCAGGATCTGACCTGGATGGATCCTACCCATCCGCTCGCGGAATTCACGCTGATCGAAACCGGTCGGAAAACGCCCGGATGGTGGAGCCCCGACGAACTGGCCGGTATGGAAGACCAGCTTGCGAAGGCCGGGGCGGTGGTGGTCTACCGGACGCCTAAGGTCCGGCTGTGGGCACTGAGGGATCACCGCAGGATCGAGTGCCTTAGTTCCGAGATGCCAAATTCGGACCGTTCACGCGGATCCCGCGGATTTCTCGGCGATTCGCCAGTACCTTAATGGGTACCGTGGCAAAAGATCCCGTCCATTTCGTGGTGGTCATCGGTGTGACCGGGTGCGGCAAAAGCACCTTCGGTCGCGCCTTGGCCGCCTCCACGGGATGGGACTACCTGGAAGGTGACGCCTTCCACGGTCCCTTGAGCCTGTCCAAGATGGTGCGCGGCGAGCCATTGACGGATTTGGACCGGCTCCCCTGGCTGGAACGCCTGGCCCACGAAATCCACACCCGGGAAAGCGTGGGCCGTTGTGCCGTGCTCGCCTGTTCGGCCCTCAAGGAGTCCTACCGGACTCTTTTGCGCGAGGCGTCCAAGGATCTGGTGTTCGTCCACCTGGATGGACCCCAGGAAAGGATCGCCCAACGCCTGGCCCACAGGGAGGGGCACTTCGCCGATGGCCGCCTGCTCCCGGCGCAATTCGCCGCTTGGGAGCCTTGCCGGGACGCCTTGGTCCTGGACGCCTTCCTTCCGGTGGAAGACTTGGTTGCCACCGTGCGTGGGAAATTGGACCTGGCGGACGGCGGCGGTCACAAGAAGGCGGAGAGCCTCACGGTTCCTTGATCCGGAAGCGCCGGATCTCCAACCCCGGCAGATTCCGGTAGTGCTTGTGGTTGCCGGTCAAAAGCGGAAGCCCATGCTGCAAGGCCGTGGCGGCGATCAGGGTGTCGGCCAACATCAGATGATGCCTGTGGAAATGGGCCTCCACCAGAAGCGACGCCCGCGAACTGATGGCGGCATCGATGTCCAGTGTCCTTGCCTCGAGTGCAACCAGCGTGCGGTTGAGCAAGGGCAACTCCTGGCGGGAGCGCATCCCCTGGACCAGTTCCATCCGGGTCACCACGGAAAGGTGGATGCCCTCCATGGCAAGCAGCGCCTCCCTGGCTTCTTCGCGCCCGCGCAGAAGCCAGATGAACACGTCGGTGTCGACGAGGGTCAGAACCGGCTCCGACGCAGCTCGCGAACGAAGGCGGAGGGATCCTCGAGATCCTTCCGGTCGGCCCACATTCCGAAAGCCGGGAGATCGGCGGACTTCGACGTTTTCCCTGCCAAGGGAGCGAGCATCGCCGCGGGATGTCCCCGGTGCGAAATGATCACGGTTTCGCCAGCCGCCACGTGACCGAGCAGATCGCGGGTGTGGGTGCGCAGGTCCAAAGCGCTGGCTTGCATGCCTGGGTCTCCTTGTGTACAGTCTGAAACATACACTTTGGCGGATCGGCACGCAAGATGGCACCCGATGCAGCGCGGAAATCCTAGAGTGGTATAATATGTTATATTGAAAGTGGTGAGATACACGGTCAAAGTCACGAAGAAGGCAGAAAAGGGCATCGAGTCCGCCCCGGATCCCATCCAAGACGCTTTCCAGGATCTGGCGGAAGATCTGGCCGCCACCGGGCCAGTGCAGTCGAGTTGGCCGAATTACTCCAAGCTCGGGAAGGACAAGTACCACTGCCATCTGGCGCACAGATGGGTGGCTTGCTGGACGATCGAAAAAGGTTCCATCATCATCGAGGTCTACTATGCTGGCAGTCGCGAAAACGCCCCTTATTGAATTCAGTTTCAAGGGCCCGAAGGACGCCTTGGTCGACATCCTGGAGCTCCTGAAGGGAGCCTACCCGATCCGTGTGGAGGAGACGGATTCCGACTCCCAGAACTGGACTTCCACCCAGCTTCACCGGGAAATCAAGTCGCGTATGCACGGCGGTTCGTATTTGCGCATCGATCTATTCAAGGCGGGATCGTCCCAGAAGGCGCTGGCGGAAGCAACGGGCATCCCGCAGCCGCACATCTCCCAGATGATCGCCGGGAAGCGCCCCGTCAGCCACGAGAACGCTCAGAAGTTGGCCAAGTTCTTCAAGCGTCCGGCCAAGCGCTATCGGGTGATGCCTGAAACGATTTGACGCTCGCCGTGGGCCACCCCGCATTCGGACCGCAACGACCGAGGTCACCTACCCGCTCAGCTTCTCCCAGCGGGAGTAGGCCTGCGTGATCTCGGCGGCCAACTGCTCCAGGTCGCGGTTGGCCTTGGCGATTTCGTCCGCGGGCTTGCGGTAGAAGGACGGCGCGGCCATGGCGGCGCTCATCGCGGCTTGCTTGGTCTCCAGCTCCTCGATGCGGGCCGGCAGGGCCTCCAGCTCGCGGGCTTCCTTGTAGGAGAGCTTCTTGGCGCTGGGGGGCGGGGGTGCCGTAGCGGTCTTGGCGGCCACGAAGCTTTCCCGACTCTGGCGCTCGCGTTCGATCGCTTCGCGGGCTTGCATCTCGCGCCTCCAGTCGCTCCAACCGCCCACGTGCTCGGTGATGATGCCGTCCGGGCCGATGGCCAATACGGAGGTGGCGACGTTGTCCAAAAATTCGCGGTCGTGGCTAACCAGGATCACTGTACCCTCGAACTCAACCAGAAGATCTTCCAGGAGATCCAGCGTCTCGGCATCCAGGTCGTTGGTGGGCTCGTCCAGGACCAGCACGTTGGCGGGCCGGGTGAACAGGCGCGCGAGAAGCAGGCGGTTGCGCTCGCCCCCGGAAAGGCCCTTGGCCTTCTGCATGGCCTTCTCGGGGCTGAAGAGGAATTCCTGCAGGTACTTCATCACGTGGCGCGGCTGGCCGCCCACCGTGATGGTCTCGCGCCCCTCGCCGATGTTGTCGCGCACCGTGGCTTCGGGGTCGATCTGGTCGCGCATCTGGTCGAAGTAGAGGATCTCCAGGTTCGTGCCCAGTACGACAGATCCCGACGTGGGGGTCAATTCCCCAAGAAGGGTGCGCAGGAGGGTGGTCTTGCCCGATCCGTTGGGACCCAGCAGCGCGATCTTGTCTCCGCGGCTGACGATGGTGGAAAGGTTCCGGAATAGCGGCGTGTCATCGCCCCAGGCGAAGGAGACGTTCTTGGCCTCGGCGACCTTGCGGCCCGATTTCTCGGCTTCCGAGATCTTCATCTGGACCGCGCCCGAGCGCTCGCGCCGGTCCGTCCGCTCGCGCCGCATCCGTTCCAGCGCGCGCACGCGGCCTTCGTTGCGGGCGCGGCGGGCCTTCATGCCCTTGCGGATCCAGGCCTCCTCCTCGGCGAGTCGCTTGTCGAATTCCGACCTTGACTTGTCTTCGGCCTCCAGCATGGCTTCCTTGCGCACCAGGAAGGTGTCCCAGTCGCAGGCCCAGTCGAACATGCGGCCGCGGTCCAGTTCCAGGATGCGGGTGCTGATGCGCTTCAGGAAGGCCCGGTCGTGGGTCACGAACAGGAGGGCGGTACCGGTGGAGAGCAGAACTTCTTCCATCCAGGCGATGGAGTCGATGTCCAGGTGGTTGGTGGGCTCGTCCAGCAAGAGCAGGTCGGGCTCTCCGGACAAGGCGCGGGCCAGAAGGACCCGGCGCTTCTGGCCGCCGGAAAGCTCGGAGAAGAGGGAATCCGGGGGCAGTCCGGCGCGCTCCACCCAGCGCTCGGCCTCGATCTCGGCCTTCCAGGAGGCTTCTTCCTCGTGGTGCGCCACGCCTTGGCGGACGATTTCCGACACCGTGCCCGGGAGATCGGGGATGTCCTGGGGAAGGTAGGCGATGCGCGCCGAGGCGTCCCGCACGATCTCGCCGGAATCCACCTCGTGCTCGTGCGTCACCAGGCGCATGAGGGTCGACTTTCCGGTGCCGTTGCGACCGGTCAGGCAGACGCGCTCGTTGCGCTCGATGGAAAAGCGCACGCCGTCCAGCAGACTGATGCCGTCGAACTGGAAGCAGACGTCGCGGAAGGAGAGGATGGCCATGGAGGACCGGAGTTCGGCCTCAGACCCCCAGTTGCAACTGGGTGCGCGGCTTGTTCAGCTCCTCGTCCGGATATTCCCCGGAGAAGCAACCGGTGCAGAACTGGCCCTCCAGCTCATGCGCCGCGGCCACCATCCCTTCGATGGAGAGGTAGCCCAACGATTCCACGCCCAAGTACTTCCGCATGTCCTCGACGGTCATGTTGGAAGCCAGGAGCTCGGCTTCCGTGGGGAAATCCATGCCGTAGAAGCACGGATGTCGCACGGGGGGCGAGCTGATCCGCAGGTGGATCTGCGTGGCACCGGCCTCGCGCACCATCCGGCACAGGGCGCGCAAGGTGGTCCCGCGCACGATGGAATCGTCCACCAGCACCACGCGCCGGCCCTTGAGCACGCCGGGAATGGGGTTGAACTTGAGCTTCACCTTGGTCTCGCGGCCGGACTGGGTGGGATCGATGAACGTGCGCCCCACGTAGTGGTTGCGCAAAAGGCCGATCTCGAACCGCAGCCCGGATCGCTGGGCGTACCCCAAGGCGGCGGTGTTGGAGCTGTCCGGCACGGCGATCACCACGTCGGCTTCCGCAGGGCATTCCTGCGCGAGCTGCTTGCCCAGGCGACGGCGGATCTTGTCGCAGGAGTGGCCGAAGATCAGGCTGTCGGGTCGGCTGAAGTAGACGAATTCGAAGATGCAGTGCGCGCGTTTCTCCGATTCGGCGATCCGCAGGCTGCGCGGTCCCTTCTCGTCGATCACCAAAAGTTCGCCGGGCTCGATCTCCCGCACGTAGGTGGCGCCCAAAAGGTCGAAGGCGCAGGACTCGGAGGCCACGATCCACGCCTTTTCCAGCCGGCCCAGGCAGAGGGGACGGATGCCCATGGGGTCGCGTCCGGCGTACAACCGGTCCTTGGTGAGCAGGGTCACGCAGTAGCTTCCCCTGACCTGGGACAGCGAATGGCGAACGGCCTCGTCCAAGTCGTCTCCGGGGAACCGGGCGATGAGATGGAGGATGGTCTCGGTGTCGGAGGTGGATTGGAAGATGTGCCCCAATTCCTCCATCTGCCGGCGCATCTGTCGCGCGTTGACCAGGTTCCCGTTGTGCGCGATGGCCAAGGCGCCCCGCTTGTGGCGGATCAGGATGGGCTGCGCGTTGAGCAGGAGGCTGGCGCCCGCCGTGGAATAGCGCACGTGCCCGATGGCCGCTTCGCCGGGCAGGGGTTGCTGGGAGGCGAGCTGTTCGGTGAGGCGGCTGACCAAACCCATGGCCCTCACCTGCCGAACGTCCACGCCGTCGCTGACGGCGACCCCGGCGGATTCCTGGCCCCGGTGCTGCATGGCGTGCAGTCCCAAGGTGGCCGCCTGGACGGCCTTGGGGAGGCCCCAGACGCCGATGACACCGCATTCCTCGTGGAGTTCGTCGACCATGGAGGCGCACAAGGTAGAAACCGGACCCGGGCCCCACCTCGCCGCGGCGTCCCTACGGCGAAGGATGTCTCCGGCGTTTGCGCACCGCTGTCGTGCGCGAACCCGGAAAGGCGAAGGGTTCCCGGGAAGCGATGCCCTCCGCGATCCAAACCTCCGACCCGAACCGCTCCACCCGATCCCAGACCCCGGCCTGGCGGTCGTGGAGGAGCGCGACGCCGGGCTGGCGCAGGACCACTTCGTCGTCCCTCTGCTTGTGCACCAGCAGGTGGAGGTAGCTCTCCAGGAAGCGTTCGGCGCTGGAACTGTCCCGCCAACCGGTCCGCCAGGCCAGGGCCAGGTCGCCGGAATCGTCGCGAGAGACCTGGAAATGGTCGCCCCTCCAGCCTTCCACCGAGCTGTCCGGCCCGGGATCCCTCCAAGGTTCGCGGAGGATGGAGCGAGCCTTCACGGATCCGGAGGGGATTTCCCGGCCGGACTCGCGCCACAGGGAGAACAGGATGTCCATGTAGTGCTCCCCGACGCGGCCGTCGCTCAGGACGCGCCAGCCGGGCGGCGAGGCGTCCAGGGCGGAAGGATCCAGGCTTTCCGGAGTGTGACAATCACTGTCGGGATGGAGGAAGCACGAGGTGGGCGGAAGGGATCGGAACCAGTCGTCCACCCGCGCCCAGCCGCCGCGCGCGCGGCGCAGCGCCAACGCCCGCGCGCCCTGTTCGTAGGGGTGGTAGGTGGGAAGGGTCACCATTTCCGGATCCAGGGCGTCGCCCTGGCGCAGGGTGTCGCGGAAGGCCTCCAGGGAGAGCTGCGGAAAGAGGCCCAGCACCTTGAGCGAATCCGTCATCCTTCGAGCGTACATGGTCTCCACCAGCCGCGCCTCCCCTTCCAGGAGGTACTGGAGCCCGAGCCTGCCGTCCAGCCCGCGGTGTTCGCGGTACAGCTTCGCCAGGTCCCAGCGCTGGTCCTGGAGCGCGTGGGTCAGTTCGTGGGCGATGGTCACGTCCAGATCCTTTCCCGAGTCGCGCACCTCGTCGGTCACCCAGAGGACACCGCGGGAATAGAAGGCCTGGATGGAGGCCTGGTCCACGGAGTCGGCGGCCCCGTCCAGCGACCCCAGGCTGTCCACGAAACCCAGGGCCCAGAGCATCCTGTCCCAGGAGCTGTCGGCGGGATCGGGTTCCTCGAAGCTGACCGAATCGTAGATGCGCAGGAGGTCGGCCCTGTCCAGGTACCGGCCCTGCACCGGGGTGCGAAAGCGCTGGCCGCGGATCTCCTCCACGCGACTCGAGATGGAATCGATCCGGACCCGGAGGTCGCGCGGCGTCGGGTCGGGGGGATTGCACCCCGCCAGGGCCATCAGGGTCGGCAGTATGACGGAAATTGATCGAAGCATGTCCGGCGGGGAAAGGTACATGCCCCGGGGCCTCGGGTCGCCGACTACTCGATCACGATCCTGGAAAGGTCGTACCGGGAAGGGGGCGGGCACGGGTCCAGGCCCCTGAGCACCTCCACCAGGTCTTCCGCCAAGGCGAGGTTCCGCGCCCACTTGCGGTCGGACGGCACCACACGCCACGGAGCCCATTCGGTGGAGCAGCGCTCCAGGACTTCCTCGTACGCCCTCTGGTAGTCGTCCCAGTGGAGCCTGTCCTCCAGGTCGGCGGGATCGAACTTCCAGTGCTTGGAGGGATCGGCCAGCCGCTCCTCCAGCCGCTTCTTCTGGACGTCCCGCCCGATGTGCAGGAAGTACTTGACCACCACCATCCTCTCGTCCGAGAGCATCCGCTCGAAATCGTTGATGTGCCCGAACCGCCTTTTCCAGACCTCCTCGGGAACCAGTCGACGGACCCGGGCGGCGAGCACGTCCTCGTAGTGGCTGCGGTTCCACACCCCGATCTTTCCCCTGGCCGGGACGCGCTGGTGGATGCGCCACAGGTAGTCGTGGGCGAGCTCGGAGCTGTTGGGCCCCTTGAAGCCGGTGACGTCCACGCCCGCCGGATCCAGTCCCGCGAACAGGCTGCGCACGGCCCCGTCCTTCCCGCCGGTGTCCATGGCCTGGAAGATCACGATCAGTCCCTTGCGCCCCTCGGCGTAGAGGCGTTCCTGGAGATCGCGCAGGACCAGCCGCAATGCCTCGGTGCGCTCCATGGCCTCGATCTTCGTTTCCGATCCGTTCTCCGGGTCGGTGGGCAGGCGGTCGAGCCGGACCCTCTTGCCCGGCTCGCAGAGGTGGATCTTGGTCTTCATTTTCCGCAACGTAGTCGAGAAGCGGCGGCAAACGCCGGAATGCAATCCATTCGGATTCCCGGGGTCAACCCCAGCGCATCGAACGCATGGACATGGAGCCCATGTCGAACCCTTCCACCGGGTACGAAAGCGGATCCGCGGCATCGGACGCCCCGTAGGCCCAGAGCAAAGGAAACCAATGGTCCGGTGTCGGATGGGCCAGACGCCCGTCCTGCGTCGCATGGAGGCCGAGCAACCGCTCCGTGTCGCGCGTTTCCACCGCCCTGGACGCGGAGGCGTCGAACCGCTGCGCCCACTCGGGGACCGAAGCGTCTCCGGTCTGGGCGCGTCGGGAGGCGTCGCGCAGGTTGTGGGTCATGGTTCCGGAGGCCAGGACCAGGATCCCGCGATCCCGGAGGTTGGACAATTTCCGCCCCATCTCCAGATGCCCTTTCGGCGACAGGTCCGTGTCCATGGAGACCTGGACCACGGGAACGTCCGCATCGGGAAAGAGGCGCGCGAGCACCGACCACGCCCCGTGGTCCAGACCCCACTCCGGCGTGGTGTCCCCTCCCAGGAGGGACCCTATCTCCGACGCCAGCTCCGGGTTCCCCGGCGCCGGGTAGCGGACCTCGAACAGTTCGCGGGGGAATCCCCCGAAGTCGTGGATGGTCTCGGGGTGCGCCGAAGCCTGCACGAAGGTGCCGTGGGTCCACCAATGGGCGGAGACCACCACCGCAGCCCGGGGCTTCTCCAGGCCCGCCCCGAGCCGCCTCTGCTCGCGCGTCCAGGAATTGTCGGCGATGGCGTTCATCGGGGAGCCGTGGCTCAGGAACAGGACCGGCTGTCGGACGGGAGGCATGCGATCAAGGTACCCGGATCGACGGCGGTGGGCTTCGAGCCGCGAGGAAGAGGAGGCCGAATTGGGAGATTTCATCATCTTGTAATCGCCTGTTGGATGTGGCAGAATCCTTCTGCGGATTAATGGCCCTGTCAATAACTTTAGGACTTGCGCCCGTCGATGGCGCCCATCTCTCTTCGAACCGGAACTCGCTTCCATCCGCCGCTGAAAGGAATGCCACGTGGATACACTCCTCCTGTCCCGGTTGCAATTCGCCGTGACCACCTACTTCCACTTCCTCTTCGTTCCGCTGACGCTGGGGCTCTCCTTCCTGGTGGCCATCTTCGAGACCGCCCACGTCCGCACCAGGGACGAGGAATGGCGGCAGGCCACCAAGTTCTTCGGGAAACTCTTCCTGATCAATTTCGCCGTGGGGGTGGTGACCGGCATCACCTTGGAATTCCAGTTCGGGACCAACTGGTCCGGCTACGCGAAGTTCGTGGGGGACATCTTCGGATCGCTCCTGGCCGTGGAAGCCACCGTGGCCTTCTTCCTGGAGTCCACCTTCGTCGCGGTGTGGTTCTTCGGGTGGAAGAAACTGTCGCCCGCCTTCCACTGCGTCACCATCTGGATCGTCGCCGCGGCCTCCAACCTCTCGGCCTTCTGGATCCTGGTGGCCAACGCCTGGATGCAGCACCCGGTGGGCTACGTGCTCCGCCACGGACGCGCGGAGCTTTCGGACTTCCAGGCCATCGTCACCCAGAAGTTCGCCGTCCTGGAGTTCGTGCACACGGTGGGCGGCGCCTGGATCCTGGGAGGATTCTTCGTGCTGGGCATCAGCGCCTGGCACATCGCCCGCGAGAGCCATGTGGGCGTGTTCACCAGGACCTTCCGGGTGGGGGCGGTCTGGACGCTGGTCTTCTGCATCTTCGAGATGTTCCAGGGGCACCTCAACGCGGAGATCCTGGCCACGGCCCAGCCCACCAAGCTCGCGGCCATGGAAGCGCAGTGGGAAACGTCCAAGGACGTCCCCATGTACCTGGTCGCGTGGCCCGACGCCGAACACGAACGCAACTCCCTGCAGGCCCTGCGCATACCCGGGCTGGTGTCGTTTCTGGTCCACTACAACCCCCACGACCAGGTGGCGGGCCTGAAGGACGTGCCCAGGGAGAACCGACCACCCGTGCTGCCCGTGTTCCTCTCGTTCCGAGCCATGGTGGGACTGGGGATCCTGCTCTTCTGGATCTCCGTGTGGGCCTTCTGGAAGCGCAACTCCATCCAGGACGCCCCCCGGCTCCTGCGCCTGCTGCCCTGGATCATCCCCGTGCCCTACCTCGTGAACCAGCTGGGCTGGACCATCGCCGAGATCGGGCGCCAGCCGTGGATCGTGTACGGCATCATGCGGACGGAAAACGGCGTCTCGCGCGTGGACCCGTCGCAGGTGGCGGTCTCCCTGGGCGCCTTCGTGCTGGTCTACGCCCTGCTGGGGGCGGTCGACTTCTATCTGCTTTGGAGCTTCGCCCGCAAGGGGCCGCTTCCCGAAACCTCCACCCCACACCACCGCCACGCCTGAAGGAGAACGAAATGCTGGAGACCATCTGGTTCGCCATCTGGGGTGTCGCCTGGGCCGTCTATCTCACGCTGGACGGCTTCGACCTGGGATTGGGCACCCTGTTCCACTTCGTCGCGAAGAAGGAGACCGAGAAGCGCATCCTGGTCAACGCCATGGGACCCTTCTGGGACGGCAACGAAGTCTGGTTGATCACCGCCGGAGGGGTGACCTTCGCGGCCTTCCCCACCGCCTACGCGGTCATGTTCTCCGCCCTCTACACGCCGCTCCTGCTGCTGCTGTTCGCTCTGATCCTGCGCGGGGTGGCCTTCGAGTTCCGGGGCAAGGTGGATTCCGACGTCTGGCGGAAGGTCTGGGACATGGCCCTGGTGTTCGGGTCCTTCCTGCCTGCCCTGCTGTTGGGCGTGGCCTTCGCCAACCTGTTCGAGGGAATCCCCGTGGACGCGGACGGCGTCCTGCACGGGAACCTGTTCACCCTGCTGAATCCCTACGGACTCGCGGGCGGGGCGTTCTTCGTGGCGGCCTTCATCCACCACGGAGCCCTATGGCTTTCGGTGAAGGCTCGCGGGGACCTGCAGATTCGGGCCCGGCGACTGGCGCTGCGGCTCTGGTTCGTGGCGATGGCGGCGGCGGTGGCCTTCCTGGCCATGACCTGGACCTGCACCCGGTTGTGGCAGAATCTGCTGGGCAGGCCCGTTTTCCTGGCCCTTCCGGCCTTGGCGGTGGCCGGGCTGGTGGCCTCCCCACTCTTCCTGAAATCGGGAAGGAACTGGGCGGCTTGGGGCGTGTCCGCGGTCTTCATCGCCATGGCGACGCTTTTCGGGGTGGCGGGCATGTTCCCGAACATCGTGGGCTCCAGCCTGGATCCCGCGTTTTCCGCGACCGCCTTCAATTCGGCCTCCAGCTCCTTGACCCTGGAGATCATGCTGGGCGTGGTGCTGGTGTTCCTGCCGGTGGTGATCTGCTACCAGACCTGGGTCTACGTGCGCTTCGGCGGCCCCGTCACCCGCGAAAGCGTGGAGGACGGCCCCTCCTACTGAACCGGACCGTCGGAATCCGTCAGGCCGTGGCCAGGTCGGCGTATTCCGGGATCCGGTCGAAGTTCAGGTAGCGGTAGATCTTGTCGGACTGCGCTTCGACCACGCCCATCTCGGATCGGTACTCCGCCACGGTGGGGAGACGTCCGATCTTGGAGGCGATGGCCGAAAGCTCCGCCGATGCCAGGTAGACGTTTGCGCCCTTGCCCAGGCGGTTGGGGAAGTTGCGGGTGCTGGTGGAGACCACGGTGGCCCCCTCGCGGACCTGCGCCTGGTTTCCCATGCACAGGGAACAGCCCGGCATCTCCATGCGCGCTCCCGCGCCTCCCAGCACCGAATAGTGGCCTTCCTTGGACAACTCCTCGGCGTCCATCTTGGTGGGGGGAGCCACCCAAAGGCGCGTGGCGATGTCGCGCTTCCCCTCCAACAGCTTGGAAGCTGCCCGGAAATGACCGATGTTGGTCATGCAGGACCCGATGAACACCTCGTCGATCTTGGTACCCGCCACCTCGGAGAGGAACTTGGCATCGTCGGGATCGTTGGGGCAGCAAAGGATGGGTTCGGTGATCTGGTCCAGGTCGATCTCGATGGTGGTGGCGTACTCCGCCCCGGGGTCCGGTTCCAGCAGGACGGGGTTTTCTAGCCACGCCTGCATCTTCTCGATGCGCCGACGCAGGGTGCGCGCGTCCTGGTAGCCTTCCGCGATCAGGTAGTTCAGGAGGGCGATGTTCGAGTTCATGTACTCGATGATCGGGGCCTTGTTCAACCGCACGGTGCATCCGGCGGCGGAACGCTCCGCGGAGGCGTCGGTCAGTTCGAAGGCCTGCTCCACCTTGAGGTCCGGGAGCCCCTCGATCTCCAGGATCCTGCCGGAGAACACGTTCTTCTTCCCCGCCTTGGCCACGGTCAACAGACCGGCCTTGATGGCGTGAAGCGGAATGGAGTGGACCAGGTCGCGCAAGGTGACGCCCAGCTTCTGCGCGTTCTCCCACGAGCCCGTGAAGCGGACCAGGACGGATTCCGGCATGTCCAGGGGCATGACGCCCGTGGCGGCCGCGAAGGCCACCAGTCCCGATCCCGCCGGAAAGCTGATCCCGATGGGAAAGCGGGTGTGGCTGTCGCCGCCGGTGCCCACGGTGTCCGGGAGCAGCATGCGGTTCAGCCAGGAGTGGATGATCCCGTCGCCGGGCCGAAGCGACACGCCCCCGCGGCTGGAGATGAAGGCCGGAAGCTCGCGGTGGGTCTTCACGTCGACGGGCTTGGGGTAGGCGGCCGTGTGGCAGAACGACTGCATCACGAGGTCGGCACTGAACCCCAGGCAGGCCAGGTCCTTCAGCTCGTCGCGGGTCATGGGACCGGTGGTGTCCTGCGAGCCCACCGAGGTCATGCGCGGCTCGCAGTAGGTGCCGGGAAGCACGCCCTGCCCCTCGGGGAGGCCCACCGCGCGGCCCAGGATCTTCTGCGCCAGGGTGAAGCCCTTGACGGATTTCACGGGGACCACCGGCAACCGGAACAGGGTGCTTTGGGGCAGGCCCAGGAATTCGCGGGCCTTGGTGGTGAGGCCGCGCCCGATGATCAGGTTGATGCGCCCCCCGGCCCGGACCTCGTCCAGGAGCACCAGGGTCTTGAGCGCGGACTGGGCCACCACGGCGCCGTTCTTGTGGACCTTCACGGTCCCGGACCGGTGGTCCACGGAAAGTTCGATCTCGTCGCCCATCTCCAACGCCGAGACGTCGATCTCCACGGCCAGGGCTCCGGCATCCTCCTGGGTATTGAAAAAGATGGGAGCGATCTTGCCACCCAGGCAGACCCCGCCGAACTTCTTGTTGGGGACGTGGGGGATTTCTTCCCCCGTCCACCAGAGGACGGAATTCGTGGCGGACTTGCGCGAGCTTCCCGTGCCCACCACGTCGCCCACGTAGGCGACCAGGTGCCCCCGAGCGGCCAGAGTGCGGATCTGCTGGATGGGTCCGCGCTTTCCGTCCTCCTCCGGCACGATGCCGGGACGGGCGTTCTTCAGCATGGCCAAGGCGTGCAGGGGAATGTCGGGCCGGCTCCAGGCGTCCGGCGCGGGAGAAAGGTCGTCGGTGTTGGTTTCGCCAGCCACCTTGAAGACGGTGAGCTTCAGGGATGCGGGCACTTCGGGGCGGGAGGTGAACCATTCGGCGTCCGCCCAGCTTTGGATCACGACCTTGGCTTGGGCGTTCCCGGCCTTCGCCTTCACGGCGACGTCGTGGAAGTAGTCGAAGATCAGGAGGGTCTTCTTCAGACCTTCCGCGGCGATCGGTGCCAGGGCGTGAACATCCAGCAGCTCGATGAGCGCGGCCACGTTGAAGCCGCCCACCATGGTCCCCAGGAGTTCCGTGGCCTTGGCGGGAGAGATCAGCGGGCTCTTCGTTTCCCCGTGGGCGAGTGCCGCGAGGAACGAGGCCTTGACCTTGGCCGCGTCGTCCACGCCGGGGGGAACCCGATGCGTGATGAGATCCATCAGGAACGCTTCCTCGCCGGGCGGCGGATCCTTCAAAAGCTCGGCGAGGAAGGCGGTCTGCTGGGCATCCAAGGGCAACGGAGGGATCCCGAGGGCGGCCCGCTCGGCGACGTGTTGGCGGTAGGCAGCAAGCATTGGGGGGTCCCTCCCTGAAAAAGCGTGGTCCCGGTGTCCGGTCCGGATACCCCCCAAATTGCAAAGTTCTCGCAATCGCGAGCACAAAGATCCGAGGGGCGGCTGTCGTGCCGCCCCAACCGGACCTCAGACCGTAATGAACAATTCGTCCAGGGTCTTTCGGACCTTGGGAAGCAGGGCGTATTTGTCTTCGCTGGAGCGGTACCCGAACGCGGCCGCCGCGACGGAGGACAGGCCCTTCTCCTTCAAGCCCAGGATCTCGTCGAACTTGACCGTGTCGATTCCTTCCATGGGACAGGCATCCACCCCCACCAGGGCCGCGGAGGTCAGGAGGTTGCCCAGGAGGATGTAGGCCTGGTGGGCCGACCACGCGTCGATGACGGCGGCACGCGGCCCCTTGACCAACGTGCCTTCCAGGACGGACTTGTACCCCTCGAGGCTTTCCAAGGTGACTTTGCGGTCGCGCACCGTCCGATGCAGGAACGCGTCGATCTGCGGCCGTCCGAATCCCTTCTCGAAGGCCAGGACCAGGAAATGGCTCGCCTCCACCACCTGGGACTGGTTCCAGGCGGCGGCGCGGAGGGTTTCGCGGACCTTGGGGTCGCGGATCTCGACCACCCGGTAGGGCTCCACCCCGAAGGAGGACGCCGTCAGGCTCGCGGCCTTGCGCAAGGTCTCCCAGGTCGCTTCGGGGATTCGCTTGGAGGGGTCGAACTTCTTGGTGGCGTAGCGCCAGGAAAGGGCCTTGAGAAGGTCGGTTTCGGATATGGTGCTCATCTGGTTCCTTTGCTTTTTTCCAGGGTGTCGTGGACGGGACTCGTCGGATAGGCGGTCGCGAGCAGGCTCGAGAACGCTTCGGCGTCCGAGATCCCGGTGTTCAGACGGAATCCGTCCGCACGTTCCAGGATCCGGCAACCGTCTCCGCCTGCGGCAAGGTACGAGTTCGTCGCGATCCGGACCGAATCGGCGTCGCCCAGGGTACCGGACATCCCACGCACCTGGAGGGAACCATCTTCCCGCACGGTTACCCCGTCCCATCCCGGCTGGCGATCGCTGCGGCCTTGGGTCTGGCGGTGCAGCGCGACGAGCTGCGCCCCCGTGATCGCGACCACCACCACGGTGTTCTCGAAGGGCATCACCTTGCGCACCGCCTCCGCCGTGACCTGCCCCGCGGGCAGGTCGTCCCGGATTCCCCCCGCGTTCTGCAATCCCACCTGCGCCCCCCAGGGAGCACCGGCATCGCGCAAGGCCCGCGCGCACAGCGTCCCCAGGAGCGGATCGCCGCGGTGGATCTCGCGGGGCAGGAAGGCCACCACGGCGCGGCGCAGGCTGTCGATGGGCCCTTCCAGGCGCGCGAAGATGGTGGCCGTGGCGGCGTCGGGCGGAAAGAACCGCACCGCACCGGTGGCGGCAAGCCGTTCACGGAGAGCCCGGGCTCGGTCGGGCGGCAGGATGGAACCGTCCCGGGAGAGGGTGTCCGAAAGGGGCAGGAAGGGAGAGGCGTTCCACCCGAGCGTCCGCCCCGAGTCGTCCAGGTGCAGCACGATCTCCCCGACTTCCTTCCCCCACTCCCAGGCCTGCACGACGGGAACCGTCCGTCCGTCCGCGGCGCGGACCTCCACGGGATAGGGCACGTCCGTGCGCAGCCCCGCATTGGTCAGGTTCCGTCCCATCCGGGTGTGCGAGTGGCCCCCCACCACCGCGGCGATCCCGGGCACCGTCCGCGCGAGGACAGTGTCTTCCTCGATCCCGGCGTGCGAGAGCAGCAGGACCGTGCGCACACCGGCGCGGCGCAGGGAATCCACCGCTTTGCGCACCGCCGACGCCCGCGAGAACCGCAGGCGCGGCCCCGGCTGGGAGATGCCCGGCGTCTCGGGCTGGGCCACCCCGACGATCCCGACGCGGTGCCCGGACCGCACCACCACGATGCAGGGCACGATCTTTCCCGCCAAGGCCGAATCCCCGGAGGCGTCCAGGTTCGCCGCCACGGCGGGCACGTGGAGGGAATCCAGGAAGCGCCCCAGGAACGCGGGCCCGCGGTCGAACTCGTGGTTCCCCGGCACGAAGGCGTCGATCCCCACCCGGTCCAGGTAGGCGGCATCGGCCAACCCGTCGTACTGGGTGAACCAGGGCGTCCCCACCAATTCGTCGCCGGCGTGGAGCACCAAAAGGTCCGGGTGCTCCTCGCGCAGGGCGCGGATGGCCTCCACCAGCCTGGCGGCACCCCCGGAACGCACGGTCACCGGGGTGTCCAGGGAGAGATGCAGTTCGGTGGGGTCCAAGTGGGAATGGATGTCGTTGATGTGGGCGATGGCGAGGTCCCAGGGACGCGCCGTCGCGGCGAGGATCAGGAGGATGGACAGCAGCCGTTTGCGCATGGTGGGTAACCTATCTCCCGAGGGTCGCGCCGACCAAACGGGACCGCGACCGTTCCACGCCGGGTCTTTCAGGCGGTGGCGAACAGGCACTTGAGGTAGGAGCTTTCCAGGAACCGGGCGGGGTGGTCCATGGCGTGGGCGGTGCATTGGATGTCCCGCAGAGGCCTTCCCGTATCGAGGGCCGTTTCTTGCACCGCGGCGAAGAACGCCTCGGCGGGGACGCGGGCCGAGCACGAGGCCTGGACCAGGCTCCCGCCGGATTCCAGGACGGCAAGCCCCGTGCGGCAGAGCCTCCGGTAGGCTTCCAGGGCCGGTTCCACCTGGGATTTGGATTGGGCGAACATGGGCGGATCCAGGACCACCAGCCCGAAGCGTCGGCCGGTCTGGGCCATGCCGGAGAGGACTTCGAAGGCGTCCCCGACCACCGGATGGTGGGGGCAGGAGCGGACCCTGGGAACGTCCATGTTCAGGGCGAAATTGCGCTCCACTCCGGCGATGGCGGGTACGGAGAGGTCCACCGAAGTCACAGACCGGGCGCCTCCGCGGGCCGCGTAGACGGAAAAGCCACCTGTATAGCTGAAGACGTTCAGGACCTCCCGTCCCCGCGAAAGCTCTTCCACCCGGGAGCGGTTGTCGCGCTGGTCCAGGAAGAATCCCGTCTTCTGTCCGAACAATGGATCGGCCTCGAAGCGCAGTCCGTTCTCCGAGAAGACCACCGGGCCCGCCAGTGGGGAGCCAAACAGGATTTGTCCATCCGTCAGGCCGTGCAGGGAGGCCGGTTCGCGGCGCATGGAGCGGTTCAGCCTGAGAACGATGCGCTCGGCGGGCTGGACATCGAGGAGCGCGGGAAGGAGCACGGCAAGGTGGGGGATCCACGCCGGTGTGTAGAGCTTGACCACCAGGGTGCTCGCGTAGCGATCCACGACGAGCCCCGGGAAACCATCCGATTCCCCGTTGACCAGCCGATAGCCGTCGGTGCGGGGCCGCTCGGGTGCGGAAAGGGGCGCGCGCAGAACCGCCGCCGCCTGCAATCGGGCGCGAAACCAAGCGCCGTCTATGGGGGCCGGTTTGCCGGAAAGGAGCATGCGGACGCGGATGGGCGAGGCGGGATCGTACAGCCCGATGGACAGGAACCGGTTCTTCCGGTCGAACACCACGGCGAAATCGCCGGGTGCCCCATCCCCGTCCTGTTCGGAGATGGAGGTGTCGTAGAGCCAGGGATGCCCGTCGCGCAGATGCCGCTCGGCGGGCGGAACCACCCGCAACCGCAAGCGCCGGGCACCGGGCGGAGGCAGGGAAGAGAGGCTCGAGGCAAGGTCCGCGGAAGGCGACAAGGTGAGCGGCTTTCTGGGTGGAGGGTCCAACGTACTTACCGCGCGAGGCGGAGGTCCTTTCGGAGCGCACTTGCGCCTTCCTTCTTCCGGTGGCACTTGGGTCTTCCGCGGCCCCTTTGAACCCCTGGGGGTTCATCCATCCATTCGATCTTCCGCAGTCGACACCTTGCCCGATGTTTCCTCCAGAGGCTAACTTCCGACCATGACCCGCGTGCCTGCTTCGCACAGCCCGGGATACTCCCGATGTTTTCGCCTTGACCGCGCGAAGGCTTGGCGATTGGCTCCATCAAGTGTTGGCTTGGAGAAGATCCACGGGCTGGCGTCCGGGCCCGCAGGAGCGGACGTGCATGTAGACCATGGTGGTCTCCAGCCGCGCATGGCCCATGAGTTCCTGGATCTCCCGGACGGAAACACCCGCCTCCAGGAGATGCGTGGCGTAGCAGTGCCGCAGCAAGTGGGGGTGGACACGGCCTTCCACGCCGGCGGCGCGGGCCGCGTCGCGCAGCGCCAACCTGACGACCTCCTCCATGGGATGCCACCGGCGAAGCTCGCCCGTCTCCGGATGTCGAAGTGGTCGGTGGGCACCGAACACATGCTGCCACTCCCAAGAAGTGTCCGCTCCGACCAGCTTCCGGCCCAACGCATGGGGAAGATCCACCCGAGCGAATCCTTTGCGCACGTCGTCCTCCCAAACCACTCGGCGGCGGGTCAAATGCGCTTCCAGTCCACGCCTCAAGGAAGGCGGCAAAGGGATCTGACGATCCTTGTCGCCCTTCCCGCCGCGGACGGTGAGTACGCACCGCACCAAGTCGATGTCCTGCGTGCGCAGATCCAGCAGTTCACCCAATCGCAAGCCGCAGCCATACTGCATCCCGAAGAACAAATCCCACGGATCGCGGCAAGCCGAAAGAAGTTTCCGCACCGTGGAAGGGGCGAGGACGACGGGAAGACGCCGCGAATGATGGGAGTCCCCTTTGTCCGCCAGGACCAGATCGAACCCCAGCACTCGCTTCACCAGCCAAGCCAAGGCGTTGCGAGCCAAGGACAGCGAACCTGCCGACAAGTTCTTCTCATGCACCAAGCTGTTCAGAAACTCCTGCACCTGACGGGAAGCCTCAGGAGCATCCTGTGGAACCGCAGGATGGCGCTGGGAAAGACGACGCGCCCAGTCGAGATAAGTCGCGACCGTGTTTTCGCTGTAGTGCCGAACGCGCAGACGTCCGTCGAAGTCCTCCAAGACCTCGGGCCACGACCTTCCCCTCGAGGCTGGTTCCGCAGGCACCATGGAAAGCCAGATCTTCACAGCTTGATACGCTTGGCGGCATTGCCATTGCGGAACCCCCTCCTTCTCCAAAACCCCGGAAAAAACTTGGGCCGCCTCCACCACCGGCGATCCGGTCAAACCCATCGTCAACCAGCGCTGTACCCAACGCTCGTAATAAATCCGGTGGTGTGCAGGAACACCTCCACACTCCAAAGCTTGGCGATAGTTCGCCCACACCTCTCCGTCGACCATCTCACAAGACTCTACGCGCAAAGGGGAATTCCGCATAATACGAAAATCTACGCACAAACCGGAAGCAGGCAAGGCCTTTCAAGCCCCCAGACCTCCAACACACCACCTCGGGCCACCCCATCTACGCGCAAACCGGAATTCTGTATAAGAAAGATGTTAGGTACACCTCCCGGGGGGATTGTGATGTAGCCACAAAAATAGCTACGATAGAAAACTGAACAAGAATTGCTGACGCAATTTTGACAAATCACCAACATCAAAGGAATATATCCTAATGGACTGCAAAAATGGAATTGAATGGGGAACGGTTGCTCAATGGGCCGGCGCATTTGCTACTTCTTGTGCTGTACTTGTCGCCCTATTTAAGGATTCTGTGAAATCATGGCTGAACAAACCTGAATTGCAACTTGAAGCTTTGCCGCTAATTGATAACTGTTTTTTGAGCAATGTATCGGATGGCAACAATAATTTTGAAAAGCGATATTATATTCGAGTTCGAATAATCAACAATGGAACGCGGACCGCAAAAAATGTCAAAGTATTTGTTGCTGGTTGTGAAAAAGAAAATGCTTCAGGGAAATTTATCCGTCGCCCAGATTTTCAACCGATGAAATTGGTTTGGACGCATACTGGAAAAAATGAATGCAGCACAATTGAGCCTGAAATCTGGAATCATTGTGAACTAGGCCAAATACTTCTTCCTGGTTCAATAAATAAATTAGCAAACGAATCAGTAAAACACATACCAAACACTGAGACTTCATTCATTCTTGATACCGAAGTAAAGCCATTTACAGGCTCTTCATTTTTCGAAAAAGGAAAATACAAGTTCACCCTTGAAGTTGTATCCGATGATACAAAGAAAAAAAGCTACAAGTTAGTTCTAAATCATGTGGGACTATGGTTTGATGATGCTACAAAAATGTATAACGAAGGCTTTGGTATCACGATTGAAAGCTGAAGCGTTTTTTGTGTCATGAATACAACCAAAAGTTTCGAGTGGATAAATTTGAACAAATATATCCAACTTAACGTTCTAAAATTTATTGTAAACAAATGGAGCTACAAGCCGACTTGACCACAAACCCTACCTAACAATCCAATTCCACCTAGATCGCGCCTCGTTGTTATGCCGATGTGCGCGACTAGGTGAATATGGTCGTTAGGTACACCTCCCGGGGGGATTCTGCTTCGTGACCACAAACAAAAAAATCAGTGTGACCACAAAATCAATGCGAACGGCCTACGGCCGTGAACAAAAAATCGATGGAACCACAATGAACGAAATTTCATTAGCCCGTGTTTTAGCAGTTTCCCTTGTTGGGAAATCTCAAGCTTGGACCGTTGTCAAACACCGACAAGCTAAATTGGGAACAAAATGACATCAAGGAGTTCAAAATGAATACTGATGAAATTTCAAAAATCATTATTGACTCAAACGGAAAAATACGGATTTATCCTGTAAAAAATAAATTCACAATGATTTATCGCTCTGCTGCAGAAGTTCATTGGGATCCAAATGATAACGCTTTGCATTCACCAAAACCAAGAGAATGGAATTATTGCGATTGGTTTTCTCATATCCTTTCTGTTGTTCGGGATGAATACGGTATAAAATTATTGATTACCAATGCCACCGCTTGGGAGAACATTGATGTGTCTCTAAAAAATGATATTGTGGCTAAATATTCAGAACTATGAAATTGATCTTAATTCATCAAAACATAGATAAACCATTGCATACATGAATTTGAACAGATTATTCATAAATATAAATTCAACTCAACCAACGACTGCCATCGTGACCACAAAATTCTACCTAACAAGCTTCATCAACCATGATCCCGGCTGCTTTGTAATGCCGGTTCCGGGACATGGTTATGAAAGATCGTTGGGAAGACCCTGCGGGCGCAAAAAGGATAAACAACATGGAAACGTTTGAAATAATGGATATAACAACAAATGTTCAATTTGCAATTGAAAGATCCATGGCTTATCGGGGAAGCCTTCCAATTTACCACTACACAACAATGGAAGCGCTCTTAAATATCACAAAAACGAAGCAGTTGTGGTTAACGGATTCGCGATATCTAAATGATAAAGCTGAAGTTGTAAATGCTCGAGGAATTATCATTGATACTATAAATGCAGAAGCAAACAATCTAAGCAAAGTAATGCGTGAATGTATCAAACGCCTACAATCGCGGTCCTGGAGATCTCGCAAACCAATACGAACATATGTCACCTCATTTTCTCGCAAGCATGACATACTGTCTCAATGGAAAGGATATGCACATTCGCGATCTGGGGTTTGTATTGGCTTCGACAGATCTTCGATATTCCAAAGCACTCACGAAGGATGGAATAAGCCATACTTATTCAAGGTAATATATTCCGAAAAAGCAAAAATTGATTTGATCAAAAAATTCCTCTACCAATTAGATGACGCCCTTCGTGAGAATAGAATAAATAGCAAATATGCAGAAATAGTTGAATTTACTTTCGATGGATTTATGGAGATATGCTCAGTGTGCTTCAAAGATCCTTCATGGGCAGAGGAAGCAGAAGTGCGCCTTGTCATACTTCCTAATGAAGTCAAATTACTTGATCATAGAGAAAAATCAGGATTTATCATTCCATTTGCAAAATGCAAGTTAAATCCTGCTGAAGCTATTACATCAATAACACTTATTGATGGCTCCCCACTTCGAAAAAAATCAGTTCAAGAATACTTAGCATCTATCGATTGCGGCTCAGTAATCAAGCAAAGTGAAATAGATATGCAATTTTTCTAATGAAATTTAACAAAACCATTCCCAACAATCGGATTCCACCGCGATTGCGGTTCTGTTGTGGTGCCGATTCACCGCAACGCGGTGAATACCGGGCGTTGTGGAGATCCTGCGGACGGCAAATAGCAGCAACGACTGAACACGATGTAAAACCGCCTTTCGGCGGTCCGGTGTGAATAGAAACCAGAACAACAGCCCAAAGCCAAGAGAAACGGGAATAATCGTCCCAAGGCAACTCAAAAATAGCGCTTGCTTTTTCGTATCTTTTGGGATACATTAAAGGAACCGATGTACCAAGTCAAGCAAACAGACG